>LWDU01043083.1_pt1 | contig 84828 bp, 76 predicted proteins | sample 727161 | NCBI WGS metagenome assembly LWDU01 (sample SAMN04566230, study PRJNA314399) | hydrothermal vent metagenome | isolation source: deep sea hydrothermal plume seawater | place: Mexico: Gulf of California, Guaymas Basin | collected 2004-07-11
TTTCGGACCTTTAATTAGATAATCAAAATATTTTTCTAAAGAAGATGTTATGTAGTTTTCATCAAAACGCACATTCAAATCTACAAGAAGCGGTTCAATCTCGGACACATTTGGAGAGAGTTTGGACCCTTTGTTAACCAACGTATAATTTGCTGTCACACCTAGAAATTTTTCGATGGCCCCAACAAGGTCCAATACGGGTGTTTGTTTTGTATTTGCAATATTGATTGTTGAATTTAAATACGACTTATTTTTTAGAATTTCACTAGAAATTGCATGAACATCATCAATATCAATGACATTTTCTAGAGATTTATCCCATATTTCAAACGGTTTCTTATTTGCTATAGAATCAACAAGATAATTAACCAAACTTGACTTTTGATTTGAAAGCCCAAAAACTTGCGGCAAACGAAATATTAAAAAAAATCTTGCGTTTTTTTCAATTATTTTTTCAGCACGTAATTTATGCTTTACATATGGCGCGTTACCCATGTCCGGATCGAGAACACTACACGAACTAAAGTACACAAACAGAGTATCGGGGTTTTCGGATAAGGCTAATTTAATTTCATTTTCTTCGTCTCGAAGTTTTTTTTCATCTTCAATTAAAGAATCATTTATACTCCCAGCAAAGATTAAACAATTTGTCTGTAATGCAAAATCACAAAAACGGTCTGCAACTACACCAGTCCCAAATAACATAAATCTACCTCAAATTTATAATTCAAAAGAAAACTCAGTATTTTATCAAATAAATTAAACTTGATTATTAAAATTAATTATTCAGCTGCAGCGGATCGCTTCGTTAAAATTTGAGCGGCTATACTTTCTCTCTTATATAAATTAGCCTCAAACACTTCTATAAAATCTTCTGAAACCGAGCCAATTATAGATTCATTCGTCAACAAAGCGTCTGACCAAGCTTTTATTTTTGGAAAATCTTCTAGTATACCAGTCGGATTTATATTCTCAACTATATTGAAACGCATTAAAAATGGGGCATATGCTGCATCAACCAAACACAATTTATTGTCATTGAAATAAGGCCCATTATTCTTGCGCTGCCCCAGAGCGTCTTCAATTTTTTGTAAAGTAATTGGCAAAGCCTCTAGAGCAGATGCATGTTCTTTTCTGGTCTTGGCATAATTTACCTTATTAAGCGCGCCTGCCCAGCCACCAGAAAAATCCGTCCAAGCTCGGTTGCGGGCGCGGTCAATTGGATCTTTTGGTGCAAGCTGAGGTTCAACAACCTCATCCAAAAACTCAGCAATTGCATTAGACTCGAATAATACATCGTCATCTACTTTTAGAACAGGCACTTTAGCATGGGGTGAAATCTCCAAAAACCAGTCTGGTTTTGAATCCTTAGTAATATACGTGACGTCAAATTCCACATTTTTAGCACGCATAACAATCACGGCGCGCTGAACCCATGGTCAGACTTTAAAACTAATCAGATGATATTTTGCCATCAAAATTTTTCCTAATTTATAGAGCAGATGGTGGCATAAGAGCCACACCGTTTCAACGTGTAATCAGATAAAATCTTCTAAATAGTTACAAAAAATACATAACGCCATGGAATTTTCCTAAGAATCAGGGTAAAACTTCCGATATGAAGCAAATTATCCAGAGTGCCCGTTCAGGCAAACTAAAAGTGAAGAATGTTCCCGCCCCTCGGGCAGATAAAGGTGAAATTCTCGTGCAAACGCATGCCTCACTAATTTCAGCCGGTACGGAGCGTATGGTGGTAAATTTTGCTAAAAAGAATTTAATTTCAAAAGCTAAAGATCGCCCAGATCTGGTTAGGAAAGTACTCAACAAGGCAAGGACAGATGGCATTAAAACCACGATAAACGCGGTTATGGCTAGGCTCGACAATCCTATTCCACTTGGTTACTCAGCGGCAGGTACTGTCATTTCAGTTGGACCCGAACTAGAAGGAAACTTTCAGGTTGGACAGCGCGTCGCTATCGCTGGTGCCGGTATTGCAAATCACTCGGAAATAAATGCGGTCCCAGCTAACCTTGCCGTTCAAATTCCAGAGGATGTAAGTGATGATGAAGCTGCCTTTGGCACAGTGGGGGCTATAGCACTCCATGCCGTTCGAAATCTAGATTCTAAGTTGGGCGAAGTGGTTGCAATATTTGGCGCCGGTATTATAGGGCAAATAGCTGCCCAACTTCTTAGTCTATCAGGCGTACGCGTCATTGTACTTGATTACGATGAAGCAAGGCTCAACCTCGCTCAAAAATCGGGTGCAGAAAAATGTTACAACCTGGCGGCAGCCAGCATTAAAACAAATATAGTGAACCTTACTGGTGGTATTGGGTGTGATGGTATTTTGATTGCCGCCGCAACGGATTCAAATGAACCTTTTGTTATCGCGGCTGATATAGCCCGCGACAGAGCACGAGTCTGCATGGTTGGCATGAGCGGTACAGAATTCCCGTACGCGGAATTTATGAAAAAAGAAATGTCGATTATCGTCTCTCGATCATATGGACCTGGCCGCTACGATCAGGATTATGAGGGTCGAGGCATAAAATATCCAATAGGATTTATCCGTTGGACTGAAACAGAGAATTTAGCAGAGATAATGCGCTTACTATCCCCATCGACAAAAAACAAATTAAACTTATCGTCTTTAATCACACATCAGTTTGACATAAATACTGCAGACGACGCTTATAAAATGATACTTGGGAAAACTACTCCTCATTTAGGTGTAATTCTGCATTATCCAGAAGTTTGTGATCAAACACCCACAAGGATTAGTCCATCTAAGCAAAAATCTAATGGATGTATTTTAGGCGTAATTGGTGCGGGTAATTTTGCGCGAGCCGTTCTTCTGCCTGAACTAAAAAAATTATCAAACGTTTCATTACATACTATCGCAGCTAAAAGTGGTGCCTCTGCAAACTTTGCTCAAAATAATTTTGGCTTCAATACAGCGACTACTGATACAACGGCAATTATAGATAATAAAGAAATAAATGCCGTTTTAATCGCGACCCGCCACGACAGTCATGCAGACCTTACGGTCCGCGCCCTATCAGCTGGGAAGGCCGTGTTAGTAGAAAAACCCCTAGGATTAAGTGAAAAAGAAATAACTGCCGTTAGAGAGGCCCGAAAGAATTCAAGTTCGTTTTTCCAAGTCGGCTTCAACCGCCGTTTTGCACCTTTGACACAAAAAGCCTGCGATATACTAAAAAATGTTGAAGGTCCGCGTTTCATGGTATTTCGCATTAATGCTGGAAATATCCCTACTGATAATTGGGTACATAACCCTTTAGAAGGCGGCGGACGTATAATTGGAGAAATGTGCCACTTTATTGATTTAGCCCGCCACTTTGCACGATCTAAAATCACCTCAGTTCAGGCCAGTGCTGCCCGGAATTCAAATAAAACATCTGATGATATAACAGCGAATCTTCATTTTGGAGATGGTAGCCTTGCAACTATCGCTTATACAAGCTTGGGGGATCCAGGCTTTCCAAAAGAACGCTTAGAGATTTTTACTGGAAACACCGTGCTAGTACTCGATAATTTTAAAAACCTCAGCGTTACAGCCAATGGCTCAACAAAGAATCATTCAAACAATAAACAAGACAAAGGGTTCAAAGGTGAACTTTTAGCCTTTACCAAGGCTGTTTCAGCCGGAGGGCCAGCAACAATTGATGAAAATGAACTTTTCGAAACTAGCTATGGAACATTGGCCGTATTGGAATCGTTGCAAACTGGTTTAACAATTAAATTATAACAAATACAGGTCAATAAATAAATGAACAAATCAACTCTGGCGCTAACAGCATGCGTTGAATCTCTGTCAAAAGCCAAGGTCTTATGTATTGGCGATATCATGCTGGATAGGTTCGTATATGGTGATGTTGAACGAATTTCGCCTGAAGCCCCAATACCTGTTTTTAACATTAAATCTGATAAACTCATGTTGGGTGGCGCAGGCAACGTCGCTTCCAACTTATCAGGGCTTGGCGCCAAAACACGCTTTATTACCGTCGTGGGTAACGACCCAGCAGGACATGATATAAAAAAATTAATTACAGAAATTCCAAATACGACCGCAATATTAATACATGAAAAAGAACGTCGTACGTCAATTAAAACACGTTACATCGCTGGTGGTCAGCAAATGATGCGAACCGATGATGAGACAGTTGCCCCTATCAGAAATGAAACTAAGCAGAAAATTATTAAGCTTGTTACTTCTGGATTAAATAATTGCAATGCTCTAGTTATCGCAGATTATGCCAAAGGTGTTTTAACACCCGAAATAACCAAACAACTCATTAGGCTAGCAAAAAAAGCTAAAATTCCAATTATTGTTGACCCTCAAGGTGCTGATTATAAGCCATACAAAGGCGCCGATATTATCACTCCTAATAGGAAAGAACTCTCACTAGCCACTGGTATGCCTGCAAATACTGATAAACAGATTAACACTGCAGCTCGTAAATTAATTTCCGAGAACAATATCAAATCGATACTCGCCACCCGTTCAGGTGATGGAATGACCCTGATAAGTGCTAACAGCTTCGATACCTTTAATGCGGAAGCACAAGAAGTATTTGATGTATCTGGTGCGGGTGATACCGTTGTTGCTACAATTGGTGCTAGTTTATCGGCTGGTATTGATCTAAAACAAGCTGTAAAACTTGCAAACATATCAGCGGGGATAGTGGTTGCCAAAACAGGCACCGCTGTATCTTATGCAAATGATATTATCGAAGCTATAGAAAATCGAGAGCCGCCGAGTAAAACGGTAAAAATTCTTAATGCTAGATCAGCCTTAAATCGCACTAAGGTTTGGCGAACACAAAAGCTTACAATTGGTTTTACCAACGGTTGTTTTGATCTTTTACACCCGGGACACATCGCTACAATCAATGCCGCTAAAGCAGCCTGCGATAAACTTATTGTTGGACTAAATAACGATGCATCAATTCGTCGACTAAAAGGTAAACAAAGACCAATACAATCAGACAAGGTCAGAGCTCAGATTCTTACTTCCCTGAAGAATGTAGACGCTGTAGTGATTTTTTCCGAAGATACGCCGATGAGAATTATAGAATCTTTAAAACCCGATGTTTTTATTAAAGGTGCAGATTACAAAATTAATAAAATCCCAGAAGCCAAAACCGTCCAGGCTTATGGCGGCAAAATTATTTTAGCGGAACTAATAGAAGGCCATAGCACAACAGCAACAATATCAAAATTAGAGTAATTAGCATAATTTCAAACTAGTCCGGTGACATAATTTTACTAATAAGATTATCCCAAAAGGATTTATGTTCTAATACCGGCTCAGCTCGGCGAATCCTAGATTTTTTTGCAGCTGTTTTAATCTGAAGAGCTTCACTCATGATTTTCTTCCAAATTGCCGCGGGAAGTGTACCACCTGTGACTTTGTTCATCGGTGATTCATTGTCATTACCAATCCAAACACCAGCAACAACGTCCTTAGTATATCCAATAAACCAACCATCCCGAAAACCCTGGCTCGTTCCGGTTTTCCCATATGCTAATACTCCCAACCTAGCTTTTCTACCAGTACCAGATCGTATTACTTCACCCATCATACTATTCATTTGACTTACATGTCGGGGCTCAATAATTTGCCCAGTACCGTCACCATGACGACGATAAAGTTTGCCGCCAGAAGAATAATTAATTTCCATAAGACCAAATGGCCAAATCCCATTTCCACCATTGGCTAATACTGCATAAGCACCGGTCAGTTCAATCAAACTAACCCCAAATGTTCCAAGGGCAAGACTCGGAGAAGGTATTAGTGGCGCCATAATACCTAAACGCCTAGCAGTTTTTATAACCTTACCACGGCCCACATGCTCTGAAAGCTTAACTGCTATGGTGTTAATCGAACGAGCGAGCGCTTCTTTAAGGGACATCTCACCATAAAATTTGCGATCATAATTTTGCGGCGCCCAACCTTTGATTGAAACAGGAGAATCTACAAATTTTGAATCTGGCGTCAAACCGGATTCAATCGCAGTTAAATAAACAATTGGTTTAAACGCGGAACCAGGTTGACGACGTGCCTGTGTAGATCGGTTAAATTGACTTTTTTGATAATTACGCCCCCCTACCATGGCCAATATTTCCCCATATGGAGACATAACTATAATTGCGCACTGGCGAACATTATATTTTTTACTATTTTTCTTTAAGTAATTATCAACAAAATTTTCGATCCGGCCCTGCAAGTTAAGGTCTAATGTAGTCTTTACTATGATATCTTTTCTTTGAGGCCCAATAAAACCCTTAAGTTGTTCGTAAATCCAATCTATAAAATAACGACCAACTCCTTTACTATAGGATCTACGCCCTTGATAAATTTTTCCACTCAAGGCTTTTTTAGCCTGTGTTTTTGTTAGATAGCCTGCGACCACCATATTAGAAATAACTACTTTTCCACGCAGGATCGCCGCCTTTAAATTAGTGTTTGGATTTAATCTAGAAGGCGCTTTTAATAATCCCGCAATAATAGCAGCTTGAAAAACCGAGAGCTTTCTCGCTGGTATGCCAAAGTATTTTCTTGAAGCCGAATCAATGCCGTAGGTACCAGAACCGAGATAAACTCGGTTCAAATAAATCGATAATATTTGATCTTTTGTAAATTTTTGTTCAAGCCAAAAAGCCAATAATAATTCTTGATATTTACGCTTGAACGTTCGATCTGGGGTTAAAAATAAATTTTTTGCCACTTGTTGAGAAATAGTGCTACCGCCTTGCACTATTTTACCAGCTTCAATATTACGCGCAAATGCACGTATGACACCAATTATATCAATGCCATGGTGACTATAAAAACGCCGGTCTTCAGTAGCTATAACAGCTTGGGAAACATATTTAGGAAGGTCGTTAATTTTGACAGGTGCGCCTTTTAAATTACCTGTTTCATATATTTTAGAGCCATCCCTTGCAACAAAAGTAACTAACGGACGACGCGACACCTCAAGCGCCTTATCTGTGTTAGGTAGATCATATGCAAAATAAGCAGTTATAATGCCAATAATTACCACACCCCAGATTCCAAGCGTGAGGAGCCATTTAAGAAAAAGCCCCAATTTTTACTGGCCTTTCACAAATTGATTTCTTTTCATATTTTGCAATCGTAATAAATTATCAAAACCAAATTTATACAGCATGTATTTTTTTTAGAATATGAGTTTATCGTAAATTCTAACTGGTTTTAGTATAACGGAATGTTATACATCTAAGTTAGCTACCTTCAACGCATTTGCTTGAATAAATTCACGGCGGGGCTCCACTACATCACCCATAAGAGTTGAAAAAACATCTGCAGCTTCATCCGCATGATTTGACTTAACCTGTAATAGCGTCCTCACGTTAGGATCCAGCGTAGTTTCCCACAGCTGTTCAGGGTTCATCTCTCCAAGTCCTTTATAACGCTGCATGGAAACACCTTGACGTCCAAGTCCCAGTATTGACTCAAACAAGGAGATTGGTCCGGTAATAGAAAATTGTTTATCTTTTGATTTCAAAACACTATGAGCTATAAAGGATTGCTGAAGCTCGATGGTATGGGCATCTAAAGACCGAGCTTCAGAGCTACGAATAACTGCACCATCAATAACATGAGGCCCATCCGGCACACCCCGCAAAACCCGTATGAAAGATAACCCCCCATCCGCTAAACTTTCGCCTTTCCAGCCTTTCTCTACTTCAGATTCTACTGCATCAATTCTAGAAGCAATATAAGCCGCTGCCTGATCCGCCTGACTAGAATTGGATAAAATTTTCGGATTTAATACGCCCGCAATTGCCGCTTGTTCAAAAATTTTAGTCGGCACCCGCGTTGTTAAACCAGAAATTTGAATTTTTATTGTTCTAGAAAATTCAATAAGCCCCTTAAGATCTTGACCCGCAACCTGGCTGCCATCAGCTAGGGTAAGTATACAATCTTCAATGCCAGCATTGATTAAATAATCTTCCAGCGCTCGGTCATCTTTTAGATATACCTCAGATTTACCGTGCTTAGCTCGATAAAGAGGTGGCTGCGCAATATAAAGATAGCCCTTCTCAATAAGCTCTGGCATTTGGCGATAAAAGAAAGTCAATAAAAGAGTTCGTATATGACTGCCATCAACGTCCGCATCTGTCATAATTATAATTTTATGATAACGCGCCTTTTCAACATCAAAATCTTCTACACCTATTCCGGTACCAAGCGCAGTAATCAGTGTTCCTATTTCGACCGAAGATAGCATTTTATCAAAACGAGCTCGCTCAACATTTAAAATTTTACCTCTCAAAGGTAATATAGCTTGATGAGCACGATCACGACCTTGCTTGGCAGACCCTCCAGCAGAGTCACCCTCAACAATAAATATTTCACTAAGTGCAGCGTCTTTCGACTGACAATCTGCTAACTTACCTGGTAATGAGGAAATATCTAAAGCACCCTTGCGTCGCGTTAATTCCCGCGCCTTTCTAGCAGCCTCACGAGCCGCGGCAGCCTCAGTAATCTTACCGATGATCCGTTTTGCATCAACTGGATGCTCTTCAAACCATTCATTAAGTTTATCGCCTATTATACTTTCTACAGCAGGTCTCACTTCAGAAGAAACCAACTTTTCTTTAGTTTGAGAGGAAAATTTAGGATCTGACGCTTTGACCGATAGTACGCAAGTGATCCCTTCACGCGCATCATCACCCGAAATAGTTACTTTTGCTTTTTTTGCCAAGCCTTCCCGTTCTGCATAAGTATTAACCGTGCGGGTTAGAGCCGCCCTAAAGCCGGCTAAATGAGTTCCGCCATCTTTTTGTGGAATATTATTAGTAAAACACAATGTTGTTTCATGGTAACTGTCATTCCATTGCAAAGCCGCCTCAATTATAATATCTTCTTTTTCCCCAGCTATCGAAATTGTTGGAATAATAGCAGTTTTTGAACGATCTAAATAATTAACAAATGCCTCCAAGCCACCTTCATAAAAAAGCTCGGTAACATTTTGTTCAACATGGCGATCATCTGTTAGCTTAATTCTAACGCCAGAATTTAAAAAAGCCAATTCACGTAACCGGTGCTCAATGGTAGAAAAATCATATTCAACGTTAGTAAAGGTATCTTTAGAAGCAAAGAAGGTTACTTGAGTGCCGGTTTTTCCATTAGAATCGCCAATTACTTGCATCTTTTTATCAACATCACCATGTTTAAAAACCAATAAATGCTCTTTATCGTCTCGCCAAATTCGTAACTCGAGACGTGTTGAAAGCGCATTAACGACAGAAACACCAACACCATGGAGCCCACCTGAAACCTTATAGGAATTTTGGTCAAACTTCCCTCCGGCATGCAACTGGGTCATAATCACCTCAGCGGCTGGAACACCCTCTTCTTCATGAATATCAATCGGAATGCCCCTACCATTATCGAATACGCTTACCGAGCCGTCACCATTCAACACAACCTCGACAATATCGCAATGACCGGCAAGCGCCTCATCAATACCATTATCCACAACTTCATAAATCATATGATGAAGACCTGAACCATCATCAGTGTCACCGATATACATACCTGGGCGTTTACGTACAGCGTCTAATCCGCGCAAAACTTTAATTGAATTAGCATCATAGTTGTCTTCTCCAACTTTCAACATCGCGGATTTTTCCGTTGCGCCAGGATCAGTTAATTTTTTATCTTTTTTTGTCATAATCTAATATCCAAACACTTGGTTAAACTGGAAATAATCCGACGCAGCCTTTTATATTTTTATTAACTCACCATTTTCGACAGAAAAATGCTGTGCCCGCCCACTAAACCGATCAAATAATTCCCTTTCAGTGCCAGTAATCCACGCTTGGGCACCCATTTCTATAATTAATTGAAAGAGTGAGTCTCGTCGAGATTCATCTAAATGCGCCGCAATTTCATCCAACAATAACAATGGCATAAAACCTTTTTTCTCAGTCTGTAACTTAGCGACCGCCAATATAATACCAACCAATAAAGATTTTTGTTCTCCCGTTGAGCAAATTGCAGCCTCCATTCCAGTCTCACCATGATACACTCTAAAATCACTGCGATGGGGTCCAGTAGATGTATATCCACTATTGGTATCACTTTCTCTAGTATCGTAAAGTACAGATTGCAAACGATCCTCTACCACTAAAGCCGGCTCCTCAGATAACCAATCCTCTATCTGACCGACCATTTTAATTAATGATCCCGGGAATGAGCCATTATTATACTGACATACAGCCTGCAAACGCTCAATGGTTTCAAGTCGACGAACCGCAATAGCGACACCATGTCGCGCTATTGACCCTTCAACCGAACTGAGCCATCCCGCATCCGAGCTACCTTCCTGCAATAACTTATTACGATTTTTTACAGAGTGATCATACGCTGCAATGGGTCCAGCATGCCCTGGATCCAAACCACAAACAATCTGATCAAGAAATCTACGGCGACCCGAAGCGCTTTCTATAAACAATCTATCCATTTGCGGTGTGAGCCACTGTACACTGGTATATTGTCCGAGTTGGGCTTGGTTTCTCAAGGTTGTGCCATTAATCTTGATTACACGCTTATCGCGGGCACGAGATCCATTATCCAACGTATCCGTGTACTCACACCCAGTGCCAATTTCCATTTTGTTATCACCGGCCAAAAGTTCCGCAGAAACACCCCATTTAAACGCTAATGGACGGCCTTTAGCAGACCGCCGCCCAACTTCACGAAGCTTAGCTCGGCGTAGCCCACGACCTGGAATTAAAAAAGAAAGTGCTTCTAATAAGTTAGTTTTACCCGCACCGTTTGGACCCGTCAATAAAACCGGGCGCCCATCAACTACAATACGTTGTTGTTCATAACAACGAAAATTTGTCAGCGTGAGACAAGTAACAGAAAGCTGCTTTTTAAAAACATTACTAGCCTCAGTCATAGCCGGAGTCTCATCCAATAATCTATTGCCAACAACACTTTTAGATATAATTGGAGAGAAAATTTGGCCTGAGATTTCATTCACGTTATTTTGCCAGGCTTTTCTTTAAAAATTGTTTTTTATATTCTCTCATTCAAACTCGCATAGGCATCAGAACATAAACTGCCCCTTTATCATCTAAATCCTGTACCAATGTCGGCGAGCCTGAATCAGCTAAGGTAAAACGCACTCTATCACTCCCAATTTGCTGTGCAATATCAAGTAAATAACGGGAATTAAAACCTATTTCAATTTCCGCCTCATCATAATCTACTTGCAAAGCCTCGTTCGCCGTATCATTGTCTGCACTATTAGCAGAAAGGATCAGGTTGCCCTTAGATAAATTTAATTTAACCGCTCGGGATTTTTCCGCTGAAATTGCAGAAACTCGATCTACTGCCTGTGTAAACAAATATGTTTCAACCTCTAAAACCTTATCATTCCCTTCTGGAATTACACGATCATAATCCGGGAATTTGCCATCAATCAATTTAGAAGTCAGAACCGTACCCCCAAACGAGAATTTGATTTTTGTTTCTGAAAGCCCAATAGCAATCTCATCTTCAGTCTCATCGATCAATTTACGCATTTCTAGAACCGTTTTACGCGGTACAATAACACCCGGCATACCCTCAGCGCCAACTGGCATAGGTACATCTACGCTAGCCAAACGATGGCCATCTGTTGCAACGGCGCGCAAAAGTGCCACCCCATCCTTTTCTACCACATGAAGATAAATACCATTCAGATAGTAACGCGTTTCTTCTGTCGAAATTGCAAATCGCGTTCTGTCAATCAAACCCCGTAGATCAGTTGCTGACAAAGAAAAATTATTAGGTAAATCGCCCGCAGAGATTATTGGAAAATCTTCAGTCGGCAAACAGCTTAATTTAAATTTTGAACGGCCCGCCGAAAGCGTCAATTGACTATCATCTCCCGTACAATCAAGCTCAACTTGCGATCCCTCAGCTAATTTTCGAACTATATCATAAAGCGTATGGGCCGGTGCAGTGATTGTACCAGGACTTAATACATCAGCTGCTACTGTTTCAACGATGTCAATATCCAAATCCGTTGCGTTGAGGCTCAATTGCCCATCTGGAGCATCAAATCTTACATTCGATAGGATGGGAATTGTATTGCGTCGCTCAACAACACCCTGGATATGGGTCAAAACTTTTAATAAAAGTCCTCGCTCTATAGTAATTTTCATATCTTTTTATTGACCTATTTTGCTAAACTTACCCAAGTAAAAAAAATCTCGAAAACTCATGTCGGATATCTTACTTTTCCATAAATCCTTCCGATTTACTTTTCCTTTAAGTTAAAGACAAGAACAAAAAGCATCGGCATACTCTGCAAAAGCTTTATTAAAAAGCAAGATTAAAACTCAACCAAAAAAAGCACTTTTATTATAACAGATAGGGATCTTTTCGTAAGTATTTTCGCGCTTTTAAAATGGAATTTAAATGATTTCAAGGCCTTGATTCTTAAAGGTTTATCTTCGCAAGATTATATAAATATAATTTTACACATAAATCCACGAATCGAATTAAAATAAAGACAAACTTAACTTTTAAAACGAATTAAATTAACCTTCTAACATTCGCCTTAAAAGCTCAACATCTTCTGCAAAAATGGTGTCATGATCCCTTAGTTCATCAACCTTCTTAACTGCGTGCATCACAGTCGTATGATCCCGACCACCAAACTTTCGGCCAATCTCAGGAAGAGACCGTGATGTCAATTGTTTTGCCAAATACATTGCCACTTGTCGAGGTCTTGCAACTGACCGGGCACGACGCGCTGAATGCATATCTGAAATACGGATGTTGAAATGTTCCGCTACCCGCTTTTGAATTTCCTCAATAGTAACCCTTCGATTATTCGCCCGCAAAAGATCATGAAGGACCTCTTGTGTAGTCTCTAAAGTCAGGTCACGCCCTACAAGTTGAGTATGAGCGGCAACTCGATTTAATGCCCCTTCAAGCTCACGTACATTCGACGTAATTTTATGAGCTAAAAATTCCAACACTTGATGGGGGGGGTCGAGGTTCATTTTCTCAGTTTTAGCCTCTAGAATAGCAAGACGCAATTCATACGTAGTAGCATGAATATCGGCCACCAAACCACAGTTTAGCCTTGACTTAAGTCGGTCCTCAACACCTTCAAGATCAGATGGGGACTTATCAGCAGATAAGATAATTTGTCGCCCCTGATCAACCAAGGCGTTAAATGTATGAAAAAATTCCTCTTGGGTAGCATCTCTCCCCCCTATAAACTGGACATCATCAACCATTAAAACGTCAACCGAACGGAACTGCTCTTTAAAATCAACGGTATTTTGTTCCCGAAGCGCCCTTACAAATTGATACATAAAGAGGCATCACGTTCAAGAATTTCCCAAGCGATGGCATTCATTAGATGAGTTTTACCGAGACCAACACCCCCATATAAAAACAAAGGGTTGAAAGAAACGGATGACGCTTCAGCAACGCGTCGCGCCGCTGCATAAGCAAACTCATTTGGCTTGCCTACAACAAATTGATCAAATTTAAAACGTACATCAAGAGGCGCGGAAATTCTATTGCGAGCCTCCAAAACAGGCTTACTTACGGTCTTAGATGAATTTACTTCTACAGAAATATCCCGAGATACATTTTCTTGACCTGAGAGAAAATCATTATCATCTTTATTTTGGTCGGTAGATTTTAGAGTTGGCTGGATAAATAAATCAACTGAACGCACCCTATCATTCTCCCCTGCCCACAACTCTTTGAGTCGATCAAGATAATTTGCAGCAACCCAATCGCGCATGAAACGTGATGGGACCGCGAGACGCACTTGGGAGTTTTTATAGTCACACGCTCTAATTGGCTTTACCCAATTTTCAAAAGCTGTCTCACCAATCTCAGCTTTAAGGCGCGTGCTAACTCGGTACCATTCCGATTGAAACTGTCGATCGTCAGACCCTGAATTCATCTATTTGCCAGCCCAAATAACTATTACCATCTTCCGAACAAAGTGCCCTTAAAAACTTTTAAGTTTTCGCCAAACTGCCCAGACCTAAACTTTAATTTCACAACAGTGTTTTAAATCCAAATTCCAGAGACAACCAAACCCTATACTTTATCTCTTTATGTAATTTGTAGAATATTCTATTCGTATTCTAAATTAAAAATATTATACACTAACAGCTAAAATTATTTTCGTTTTTTTTTGAAATCTTTTTTTATAAAGACAAAACAACATTACCTTATCAAATAACAATCAAATTTATTTGTAGTGGGAGAGAATGTACATAACATATTTTTTTGATTCAATAGGTCCGAAAGGGGAACGTTGAAAATAAATTTCTTGACAGCAAAAGAAGATTAGAATCCGAATCTCGTAACCAGAGCAATCAAAAGATAGTTAAGTTATTATATAGTTAGCAAAAAAGCCATATCAATTGTCGATATGGCTCCAATCAGTATAAAATATTTACTTTATAAATATAATATAAACTAAGGATTTAGCCCCTTAATCTGCTTCGAAAGTCGCGATAATTTACGAGCCGCAGTATTACGATGCATGAGGCCTTTCTGAGCACAGCGCATTAACCTCGGTTCTACATCCTTAAAAGCAGACTGTGCCGCTCCGGCATCGCCAGCCTCAATTGCCTTTTCAACCATTTTAACATGGGTACGCATGCCGCTGCGACGACTGCGATTTACTTCAGTACGACGTTCCGTTTGAATAATCCGTTTTTTTGCCGACTTAATATTAGCCATAAAAATGCTCTCTTTAACCCGTTAAAATAGGTTCAATTTCTCAATAGAAAAATTCTGGTGACGGCGGGTTTATATAGGGAGGGCTAGAAAGGGTCAAGCTTTTGTTAGATGATAGCAGAACCTTATTGAACCTAACATATAGAACTCTTTAGTCAGGCCTTGGTGCAATAGAAATTCTAACTTCAACCCGGCCCATTAAATTATCACTAATCTCAATTTTTAGCAGTTCCTTATCTCGCCGAAATTCATTGGGTGATTTTGATATCCAGCCTAATTGTGGGAGAGTAGCACCATAAAAAGATAAAATATCGTCTGGAGAGTTTTTACCGGTTGCAAATACTTCAATAATTCGACCGTTCAAAGTGTCAAAAACTACTTGTTTCTCTGGGATAAGCACAAGGCCCGTCATTAAGGGTAGGCCATTGATCCCGGGAATAAATTTAGGAGTGGCATATAGATTTTTTACCCCAAGCATAACGCCAGTTAAAGTAATTAGAATGAATATAAAACTTCTGGACATTAAAAAAGTAAATCCTCAGGTTTGACAAACAGGGCAGTAAAAGGTTGAGCGGCCCGATTGTCTAATTTTTTTTATTTGCGCCTTTAAACAAACGCTACAAATCTCAGCTTCTTTTCCGTAAACTTTAAAATTATTTTGAAAATAACCGAGTTTACCATCCGGCTTAACGTGATCACTAAACGAAGAGCCACCTGCCTCAAGGGCTTCACTTAAAACGTCACGAATACCTTTAGTTAATTTCTCCACCTCGACAATATTTATAGAATGTGCCAGCCGCATGGGTAAAATACCAGATCGGAATAAACTTTCACTGGCATATATGTTACCAAGCCCAGCAATAGTTCTTTGATCAAGTAAAGCCGCTTTTATCGGTGTTTTACGACCAACTAATGCTGCGGCGAGTATAATATAATTAAAATTATTTGCTAGAGGATCAGGACCAATATCTTTAATAAGCTTGTGGGTATCGAGTTTTTTCTCTGTGGTGAGCGTCATTAATCCAAAACGTCTTGGGTCACAAAATCTAACAACTACATTACCGGAAGTACAAAAATCAACGTGATCATGTTTTCCGGGCTTGGGTATATTTTTTTCTAAAATTGTCATATGACCGGACATGCCTAGATGAACAATCACGACATCACCTCCTTCTATATGCATCAATAGATATTTAGCGCGACGAGTTAAATAGATTACAGTTTTGCCAGTCAGTTTTTTTGCAAAATCTTTAGGAAAAGGGATACGCAAATTATTGCGGCGCACAACTACAGATATTAATTTTTGACCTTCAAGTACTGGTTGCAGACCTCGACGAACGGTTTCAACTTCAGGAAGCTCAGGCATTTTTTCCTTACGTTTTTTATTAATCCAATATAGAATAACATAGCGTACTCTGACGAGTTCGGCTATGGTCCGGTTCATGTTAAAAAAGAATCAGGCCCAACAAAGTCAAACCACAACCCATTTTGGCTTTAAAAATGTCAATATTGCAGAAAAGCCTCGGCTAGTTCGTAGTGTTTTTGATAGCGTTGCCCCCAACTACGATCTCATGAATGATATAATGAGCCTTGGAATTCATCGTTTGTGGAAAAACACCTTAATTAAAAAACTCAAGCCCAACCAGAGCATGGGACTGCTTGATGTTGGCGGTGGGACTGGCGACATTGCATTTAAGTTTATTGACAAGGGCGGTCAGAATATTGTTGTCACGGATTTTAATACAGAAATGTTGGAAGTTGGGCGGAACCGTGCAATGGATCAAGGAATTATTAAACAAATTAAATGGATTGGCGGCAACGCAGAACAATTACCGTTTGAAGATTCATCGTTTGACGCCTATACTACGGCCTTTTGTTTAAGAAATGTCACTGATTTAGATCAAGCTCTACAAGAGGCATATCGTATATTAAAACCTGGCGGCCGGTTCTTATGTCTAGAATTTAGCCACGTAATTTTACCCTCCCTATCAAAGCTTTACGACACATATTCCTTTAAACTATTACCACTAATGGGACAGGTTTTTGCTAATGATAGAGCTTCTTATCAATATCTGGCTGAAAGTATTCGCCGTTTTCCAACACAAGATGAATTTGTAACCTTAATAAAGGGATCGGGTTTAGAAAAAATTACCTACCAGAATTTATCCCACGGGATTGTAGCAATACATTCGGCGTGGAAAATTTAAAAAATAATAGTATATAATTGTGATATGTTTCCAGCCTTAAAAAATATCTACCGTCTTTTAAGTATTGTCCAAACCCTTGCGCGTAATGATCTGCTTTGGTTGCTCAAAGATGTTGGTGTTCCTAATAGTGTTATAAAAACAGCTCATATTATCGTCAAACCCAAAACAAAAGGCCGCCCAGGTGAGCGCATAGCAAACGCTCTACAAGAACTGGGGCCGACTTTCATTAAGTTTGGCCAAGCCCTTTCAACCCGCACGGATTTACTAGGAGAAAAATTAGCTAAAGATCTATCAAAACTACAAGATAACCTATCTCCCTTTGATAAAACAGAGGTTCGAAATATTATAGAGCAAGAACTTGGGATTGAAATCGAAGAGTGCTTCTCAGAATTTACATGGGAACCAGTCGCGGCGGCTTCAATCGCCCAAGTACATTTTGCAGTCACGCAAGAAGGTGAGGAAGTTGCAGTTAAAGTACTTCGACCTAACATTGAGAGAGCATTTACAAAAGATATTGCCCTATTCCTCTGGATAGCAACACTTCTCGAGCACTCCCGACCCGAAATTCGTCGGCTCAAACCGATAGAGGTTGTTGAAATATTTGAAGAAACTGTTCGCCTTGAAATGGATTTCCGTCTTGAGGCAGCAGCGGCACAAGAGCTAGCTGAAAATTTTGCTTCCGATAACGATTTTAAAGTACCTAACATTAACTGGCAAAGGACCTCTAGACGAGTTCTAACTATGGAACGGATTAGCGGTATAGCGATCGATGAGCGTGACGCAATTATTCAGGCTGGTCATGATCCGGATAAAATACTTATTCGCGCTGCAACCAGTCTTTTCAAGCAAGTGTTCCGAGATGGTTTTTTTCATGCAGATCAGCACCCCGGTAATTTATTTGTTGGAAAAGAGGGAGAAATTATTGCGGTAGATTTTGGCATTATGGGAAGGCTCGATAAACCAACTCGCCACTATCTTGGTGAAATGTTAGAAAGCTTTCTCGAGCGGGATTATCCAAGGGTAGCAGAATTACATTTTGAAGCCGGATACGTACCTTATAATAAATCAGTACAAGCATTTACTCAAGCGTGCCGGTCTATAGCAGAACCCATACTTGATAAACCCCAGAACGAAATATCTATCGCACGATTACTTGCCCATCTGTTTCAAGTAACCGAGACTTTTGAGATGGAAACCCAGCCACAATTACTCTTGTTACAAAAAACCATGCTCACGGCTGAAGGCGTTGGCCGAACTCTCAGTCCAGATGCCAATATGTGGTTTCTTGCCCAGCCCTTGATCAGAGATTGGGTTGGTAAAAATTTGGGACCGGAGACAATTGTTTTAAATGCAGTTGGGGAGGTGGCAGATGGCCTGAGACGTCTGCCAATGATTGTCTCAAATATGGAAAAAAACGTTGCCGCAATAACAAAAAGTGGGCTCAAACTCAATCCTGATACGGTACGAACCATGTCAGGAACACAGAAGACCAACAAACCGCTCTCAAGCCGATTTTATATTGCATTAATTATAATCCTACTTGGACTTTTGATTTTTAACTAAACAGTCGCTGTTTTGGTAACTAAAGACGCATAATTTTTCTACAGGAATTATTTGTAAATTTCTTGCCAATGAATACGTAGAGGTCTATTCAGTGGTAATAACTACACCAACAATAAGTAAATTTATGGGTTTTCCAAATGTCTGACGGGGAAAGAGTTTTACTGATTATATCTGGCGGTATAGCTGCCTATAAAAGTCTTGAACTCATCCGCGAATTAAAGCTCCACGATATTAACGTGCGCTGTATTTTAACGGAGGCAGGTAGCCAATTTGTAACTCCACTTTCAGCAGAAGCTTTGACCGGAGATAAGGTCTATCGAGATTTATTTTCGCTGACAGATGAAAATGAGATGGGGCATATTGAGCTTTCTAGAGATGCTGACCTTGTGGTTATAGCTCCAGCGACCGCCAATATTATAGCTAAAATGCGGGCGGGCATTACTGATGACCTTGCAACAACTGCATTAATTGCAACTGACAAGCCTGTGCTTATTGCGCCATCAATGAATGTGCGTATGTGGGAACATGCGTCAACCCAATCAAATATGGTAGAGTTAAAAAAACGCGGCATTCACGTTATAGGCCCAGAAATAGGTGATATGGCCTGTGGCGAACATGGTATGGGGCGAATGTCAGAACCTTCTTCTATTGCTCAAATAATAAATGAATTACTTCAAAACAATAGTGATACTTCAGCAAACCAATCAATTATTACAAACAACCTAAAAAAATTAGTTGGCCGCAAAGCTATTGTTACAAGTGGGCCAACTATCGAAGAAATTGATCCAGTCCGCTATTTCACAAATTATTCATCGGGGCGACAAGGCCACGCTATCGCAAAGGCACTATCGGAGCAGGGGGCCGAAACAATATTGGTTTCTGGCCCAACCCACCTACCGGATCCAGAAGGGATCACGGTCAAACACATAAAATCAGCTGTAGAAATGCTGTCCGCGTGTGAAGAATCTTTGCCAGCTGATATAGTTATCTGTGTTGCCGCTGTTGCTGACTGGCGTGTTGCAAATCCAAATTTAGATAAAATTAAAAAAAATGGTGCCCCACCAACGTTAGAGTTGGTATAAAATACAGATATTTTACGACAAATCAGTCTATAGGCTTTGCCGCTGAAACTAAGGATTTAATTACTAACGCTCAAACTAAACTCTCAAAAAAAGGATGTGACTGGATTGTCGCTAATGATGTCTCTCCAGAAGCGGGAACTTTTGGAAGCGAAAAAAATAGGGTCCACATTGTTTCTAAAGATGGAGTTGAAGCGTGGCCCACGTTAACCAAAGATATTATCGGTCAAAAACTCACAACTCGAATTGCAACGTTTTTAGACAATTTATCATGCTAAATAAAATCCAGATCTCTGTAAAACGCCTCGACCACAGCAAGGGTCTGGCATTACCCAAAATACAAACAAACCTCTCCGCCGGGGTTGATTTATCAGCAGCTATAAAAGATCCAGTTATCCTTAGACCGAGCGAACGCAAAATTATACCCACAGGATTAGCTGTCGCTTTACCGATAGGGTTTGAGGCTCAAATTCGACCGCGTTCTGGTTTGGCTATTAAGAGCGGTATTACCGTTCTTAATAGCCCCGGTACAATTGATGCTGATTACCGGGGCGAAATTGGTGTCATCTTAATCAATCTTAGCAAGACAGATTTTATAATTGAACGTGGTATGCGGATTGCCCAAATGGTGATCAACCCGGTTGTTGGAATTAACTGGGAAGAAGTAGAAATATTGCCAGAAACTAATCGTGGGACGAGCGGCTTTGGTTCTACTGGGACAGAAAAAATTGAAATAAATCACCAATTGGGGGAAAAATAAAAAGTGTTAAAACTTCCAAAAAAGATGTTGTTTGCTATAGAGGCGGTCGTTGATATTGCTTACCATGCAGGGAGCCAACCAGTTCAAAGTCAAGATATTACTCGACGCCAAGGTATACCGCGGCGATATCTCGAACAGGCATTACAGCAATTGGTGCGAGCTAAGGTTTTAACCGGAGTAAGAGGACCTAAGGGTGGTTATAATTTAGCACGTGAACGTCGACGAATTTCTATTGGTGACATCGTCCAAGTAATGAACAACATCAATAAAATGGATGACCCCATCGAGAACAATATGGGATCATCATTAACCCAAACTGTTATCAGACCTCTTTGGCAAAACGTTGAAACAGAAATGATGATCCGATTAAACAAAATCTCAATTAATGCCCTGTGTCAACAAGCTCAGAAAAATGGTGTCGCCAGTGAAGGGCGACAAAGCCTGGATTTTACTATATAAATTATATTCAAGGGATGCGGAGAGCAAAATGAATAAGAGTAATGAATTTAGGGGTAAAATATACGACAGTATAATTGATACAATTGGGGCGACGCCGCTGGTACGACTTAATCGTTTACCAGAAGAAGAAGGGTGCAAGGCTATAGTACTGGGAAAATGTGAGTTCTTTAATCCACTAGCATCAGTTAAAGATCGTATTGGCAGTGCCATGATCAGCGCTGCTGAGGCAGATGGGAAACTCAAGCCAAACTCAATTATAGTTGAACCAACATCAGGTAACACTGGTATTGCGCTGGCATTTGTTGCCGCCGCAAAAGGCTACCGACTAATTCTCACAATGCCTGAAAGCATGTCTATAGAGCGCCGCAAAATGCTCTATCTTTTAGGTGCCTCAATTGAACTAACTCCTGCGGCCAAAGGTATGCCAGGCGCTATCGCTAGAGCAGAAGAGATTTTAAAAGAAAATCCTGACGCTTTTATGCCACAGCAGTTTAGTAATGAGGCTAACCCAGAAGTTCACAGGAACACAACAGCAGAAGAAATATGGAAAGACACAAACGGTAAAGTCGATATTGTAATATCTGGTGTCGGCACAGGTGGCACACTTACCGGAACAGCCGAGGCCTTAAAAGCGCGTAAACCTGAATTCAAAATGATCGCTGTTGAACCAGAGGATAGCCCAGTTTTATCAGGTGGTATTCCAGGACCACACAAAATTCAGGGGATTGGAGCTGGTTTTATTCCAGATAACGTAAATCTAGATATTATTGATGAAGTACTTCAAATTGGCAATGAGACCGCATTCGCAATGGCAAGACGAGCGGCAAAAACAGAAGGCCTACCAATAGGCATTTCCTCAGGTGCTGCCATTGCAGCAGCACTTGAAGTTGGAACACGCCCAGAAATGAAGGGGAAAATGATTGTAGCTATCTTACCATCATTTGCTGAGCGTTACTTATCAACCGCCCTATTTGACGGACTTGATGACGATTGATTTATAAATGTCTTTAACTGACACGCAGCTTGAACGTTATGCCCGCCATATACTATTGCCAGAGATAGGTGGAGCCGGCCAGGCTAAAATTCAAAATGCAAAAGTGCTAGTCATTGGCGCCGGGGGGCTTGGTACACCAGTCATTCAATATCTCGCTGCTGCTGGAGTTGGCACTATCGGTATTGTTGATGACGATATTGTTGATCTTAGCAATCTCCAACGACAAGTTATTCATGCAACCCCACGAATTGGTTTATCGAAAGTTGCAAGCGCCAAAGCAGCTATCAAACAGATTAACCCAGAAGTGGCGGTCGTCGAACATCAAGAACGTCTACTTCAACATAACGCCCAAGGATTAATTGCAAATTACGATATTATATCAGATGGCTGTGATAATTTTGCAACCCGATTTTTAGTTATGGATACATGTCACCTTGAAAAAAAGACTTTGGTATCAGGTGCAATTCAGCGTTTTGATGGCCAGCTTAGCGTATTCAAAGCATATAAAAATAAAGAAGATAGCTATCCATGCTATCGTTGTCTTTTTCCCAAAGCACCGCCGCCTAAAGCTATCCCGACCTGCGCAGAAGTCGGTGTACTTGGAGCGCTTTGTGGAATAATCGGTTCTCTTCAAGCAGGAGAAATTTTAAAAGAGATTACAGGATACGGAGACAGCCTGGCAGGGTCGTTAATTATTTATGATGGGTTACGCACCGACTTCCGCAAGATCAAAGTTAAACCTGATCCAAAATGTTCACTATGCAGCGCAAAAGCCACTATTAAAGATCTGTCCGCGCATTTAATCTAAAAAACTAATTTTTTTATAGCAGTGTGGCAAGTACCCGATTGGGTGCTTTATGGCCGTCTACAAAACTCTTCGCATTCACAATTACCCGCTCACCCATCGCAATCCGACCCTCGATTGTTGCCGATCCTATGTGAGGCAATATAACTACGTTTTCCATTTTTAAAAACTTAGGATCAATGATGGGCTCATCTTCAAAAACATCCAGACCGGCTCCAGCTATAGCTCCTGCTTCAAGTAATCGTAAAAGTGCTTTTTCGTCAATAATGTTTCCTCGAGAGGTATTAATCACATAACAATTAGATTGCAAAAGTTGCAGCCGGCGTTCAGACAGCAAATGAAAGGTCGCAGGTGTCGATGGACACGTGACAACAATTATGTCCATATGCGCAAGCATCTGGTCAAGGCTTTCCCAATAGGTAGCCTCTAAATTAATCTCAAGTTCATCTAATACCCGGTTACGGTTGTGATAGTGCACCGCAAGCCCAAATCCTCGAGCCCGCTCCGCAACTGCCGTGCCAATCCGTCCCATACCGATAATGCCGAGCCGCTTTCCGTTGATTCGGTGACCCATTAAATAAGTTGGAGTCCATCCCGTCCACTTATTACCTCTAACTATCCGTTCGCCCTCACCCATTCGTCTGGGTGCCATCAATATTAATGCCATAGTAAGATCGGCCGTATCTTCGGTTAAAACGTCTGGCGTGTTTGTAACAACTATACCTTTCGATGCAGCGGACGTAAGATCAATATGATCTACGCCAGCTCCAAAGTTGGCTATCATCCGTAACTGATCTCCAGCGGATTTTATAATCTCGGAATCAATTTTATCCGTTACTGTGGGAACTAAAATCTCAGCAGATTGTACTGCCATAATTAACTCATCATGGGTCAGCGGAACATCATCCAGATTTAGCCGAGTATCAAAAAGCTCCATCATTCGAGTTTCAACAGGATCGGGCAACTTTCGTGTTACCACGATTTTAGGTTTGCTTCTGGTTTTAGATTTTTCTTGAGGCTGCTTTTTTACCACGTGTTTAATTCCCACTAATTTATTACCCTTGGGGATACCAATCAGAATTAGTTTTGTCCATACCTGTAATACGACGGCTGTTTTCATTAATAATATTAATAGAACGCCTCAGATGCTTAAATTAGTTACAGACCTCAAACTACTTAAGGCGGTGTTAATAATATTCATCTATAATTCGTTAATATTTGGTCGTGACTTAAAAGTAGGCGACGTGGTTACTTGTATAAATTAAAAAAAAGAATTATCTCCACAATAACCGTTGGTTTTATATCAATAATGGGTAACTCTGTTGTTAATATAACTGAATCTAAAATTTTAAAAGAAAAACAAATACTACCAGCGTCAACCGGGAAGTCCCTACCAAGGTTTGGTTCGCTTAGAGCCAACGTAGTGAATTTACGTAGAGGTCCAGGGGTAAGATATCCCGTGGACTGGGTCTATGAAAGTAAATATTTACCTGTTGAAATTATTGCCGAATTTAAAAATTGGCGCAAGGTTCGGGATGTAGAAGGCACTCAGGGCTGGATCCATCAGAGCATGCTGAGCAACCGTCGAATGTTTGTAATTATCGGCCAAATGAAAACGTTACGAAGAAATGACGAAAGTAAATCTCCGGCGATCGCAAAATTAGAAACCAATGTCATTGGCGAGCTAAAACGATGTCCGACTTCGTCCGGTTGGTGTAAGGTCTCTGTTGGTGGGCATAAGGGTTGGCTTCGACGTGTTGATTTTTGGGGAGTATATGCCAAGGAAACTATAAAATAAAAATTTATTTATTTTAATAAAATCTCATATCACCCCTAGCCCAAACAAAGCTAACTGGTGATTACCAGTGGACAATTTATCGCTAAAGTTTGATGAACTCCTTTACGAGATAACTGTTTAGACACCATTTACGAGAACAGAACCTCGCTAACAACAAGATTTTTAGACAAATAAGCTAACAAAAATACTCGGCAACTTTGTATAAAAATACGGATATCTAAAGAAAATCTGTTGACAGCTCACGCTGCGTCTCATCAGATAAAACTGCCATGTGGCCATACTTAGGATGATTTATACCAACAGTTACGTTAGTATTAATGTCCTTAAATTTTGCGATTTGAGAATTAGTGAGGCTGAAGTGAACAAATTGAACAGAAGAGGCTTTACCATCAGCATTAGTGCGATCTAAATCTTGCTCTGCTATAGCCATAATGTGAACGTCGTCTAGTCGCATAATAATGTGGTTTTCAACACCGCCAAGACCCAACAAAAAAGCGGTTCGAATATTAGCGTTATCAATCTCAAACATGACTGTCGCTACAAGTTCCCGACCTTTTGGTATCAAAGGATTATAAGCTTCGAGTTCATCTCTAAGCTGGTCTTCACCCCCCTTTTCGATTCGTAGCATTTCTTGAACCTGGTACCACATTGTGTCATAAGACTCGAAATAAAATGTGGCATAAGGACCAACTGCTGCTCTGCGTAGCTTCTTTTTATTTAATATTTTCACCCGACGTTCTTGGCGAACCTTCATATACGATTCCACACCAAGAATATCTTTAACAGTAAGTTCTGTTTTAGCATTCATTATTTAATTCCATAAGCTTGGGCTAAGATTTGAATTGGATGTTGTGCAACCTCCGTTATACTCACCTTACTTGGATCACCTATTTTTTCAATTCCCTGAATTATATGTTCTCGGGCAAGTGGGCATTCTGAGACTATATATTTAGCATTAGTTTCAAGAGTTTTTCGCGCGGCTGGACGGCCTATTTTTATAGCCGTTTCAAAGTTAGCATTCATTATACCCCAAGATCCGCCATGGCCAGAACAGCGGTCAACAACATCAACCTTTACGTCTGGAATCAGACGCAACATCTCCGCAGCTTTTTGACCCATATTCTGTGCTCTAGCATGACACGCCATATGCAAACTGACTGAACCATCGAGTTTACTTAGGCCCTCAACAAGACCCTCTTTTTTTGCAATATCAACCACATATTCAGCTACATCGTAGGTCGTTTCACTTAAGCGGATTACATTTTTATTATTTGGTAAAATTAATGGCCATTCAAATTTCAACATCAGAGCACATGATGGCACAAGGGCAACTACGTCAAAACCTTTATCTATCCAGTTTACGAGTTCAGAGGATACCCTTTCGGCATTTTTAGCAACTTGAGCAATATCACCTTGCTCCAATTGGGGCATACCGCAGCAAGACGGATAAACAACTTTCGTCTCTACACCATTTTTAGCCAATATTGCTTGAGCCGCCTCACCAATTTGTGGATTATTATGATTCACAAAACAGGTTGCATAGAGTACCACTTTGCGAGCATTTTTTCCTTGGACAAGGGATGCCGTTCGTTTTTGGAAAGGTTTATTGGTAAAAGGCGGCAAATGTGCATCTTCATGAATACCTGTCGTGGCTTCCATGAGTGGGCGGGTTAGTCCATTTCCCCGCTTGATCACCCAGTTTGCGAGCCCAGCAACCGGGGTAGCAAGTTTGCCATTACGGTCCGTTTTAGTCATTTGACGATGGGCAAAACTAACCTTACCCTCGCCAAATTCCATTGCCCGGTAACGGAGCATTAAATGGGGAAAATCTATATTAAATTCATGGGGCGGTACATAAGGGCATTTTGTCATAAAGCACATGTCGCAAAGCGTACAGGCATCAATTGCTGGTTTAAAATCTTTACTAGCAACCGTATCGAGCTCACCACTCTCCGACTCATCAATAAGATCAAATAAACGTGGAAAACTATCACACAAATTAAAACAACGTCGACACCCGTGACAAACGTCAAAAACTCGCCGCAGTTCAGCATCAATTTTTTCTGGGTCTGTAAACTCAGCTTCTTGCCACGGAATTGTGTGGCGGGTTGGGGCTTCTAAACTACCTTCAGACATCTTAAAATCCGTACATAAACAAAATTTCTTTAACTTAAATTAACAAAATGGGGGACCCAGACAAAGATCCCCCATTTTTCTATATGACCGAGCCTAAGCTCACGTTCAAATTAGTCGAGCGTGTCTAAAGCTTTTTGGAAACGGCCTGCATGAGACTTCTCAGCCTTTGCAAGTGTTTCAAACCAATCCGCGATTTCGTCAAAACCTTCTTCTCGCGCGGTTTTGGCCATACCCGGATACATATCAGTGTATTCATGGGTTTCACCAGCTACAGCCGCACCCAAATTTTCAGCCGTTGATCCAATAGGCAAACCTGTTGCCGGATCACCGGTTTCTTCTAGATATTCTAAATGACCATGAGCATGACCAGTTTCACCTTCAGCAGTTGAGCGAAAAACAGTTGAAACATCATTATATCCTTCAACATCCGCTTTTTGTGCAAAGTATAAATACCTGCGGTTTGCTTGTGATTCACCAGCAAACGCATCTTTTAAATTTTGTTCTGTATCAGATCCTTTAAGTGAAGGCATTATACCCTTCCCTCCTTTTTCAGTTAAAATAATTTTGCACCTTCAATTGCTAAACACAAAAGTAAGAACTAAATGGATTCTTTGTAATTATGCCGATAAATTAAACTTAGTCAATGTATTTTAATAATTCTAGAAAGTTATGTAACTTATTGTTATTAAATGATTTAGTTATTATTTTTAACGCGTAATATCACATCAACACGACTAACTTTCTGTCCTTCTGCAATCTCCGGCAATCCTGTTAAATTGATTTGACCTGCCTCAATATCTGTTAATTCACGGCTATCTTCGTTAAAAATATGGTGATGATAAGAATTATTAGTATCAAAATAACTACGACCTACCTCAACAACTATCTCACGCAACAACCCTGCTTTATTAAATTGGTGTAATGCATTATACACTGTTGCTAAAGAAACTGGAACACCTGCCTCCAATGCTTCAGCATGAAGTATCTCAGCTGTCACATGACGATGATCTCCATCGAATAGCAATTTTGCTAAAGCTAGCCTTTGGCGTGTCGGCCTCAAACCACTACCTCGCAAAAAATCAATTACTTGACTATACGGGCGTAATTTTTTCATAAATTATAACCTCTTTAGCGTTTACTTAATTGATAAAGAATTATAGAAAATAAATCTAGGTTTATATTGATATAAATATTACTTTTTTTATATTGAGACTTAGTCATTCATCAAATAAGGCATACCTACAATGTTGTAACCTGCATCAACGTGATGCGTTTCACCTGTAACACCACTTCCCATATTACTGAGCAAATAAAGCGCCGCGCTGCCCAGTTGCTCTAAAGTAATAGATTGACGCAGCGGTGCATTAGCCTCGGTGATGTTATAAATTTTACGTGCGCTACCGATGGCACTACCAGCCAGAGTCCGCATCGGGCCGGCTGATAAAGCGTTGACACGGATACCATCTGGACCAAGATCTGCAGCGAGATACCTGACGCTTGCTTCCAAAGCTGCTTTTGCAACACCCATGACATTATAATTAGGCAAGACACGTTCTGCGCCATAATAAGTCAGCGTAATCAGACTGCCACCGTTCTCCTTCATCAAAGGATAGGCCGCTTTCGCAACAGAGGTAAATGAAAAACAAGAGATACTCATTGTCCGGAGAAAGTTGTCGACCGTCGTATCAACGTAGCGGCCATTTAGTTCTTCCTTGTCGGAATAAGCAATAGAGTGAACAATGAAATCGACCGAGCTCCAATCTTTGGCCAATTGATTAAAGATTGTTTTCAAACTACCATCTTCCTCGACATCACAGGGTAAAACAATATTTGCACCAACACCCTCAGCCAAAGGTCTAAGACGCTTCTCAAAAGCACCGCCTTGATATGTAAAGGCAAGCTCTGCGCCAGCATTCGCTAGAGCTTTCGCAATGCCCCAGGCAATTGAACGTTCATTAGCGACACCCATAATAAGGCCCCGCTTACCAGACATGATACCATTACTATCTGACATAAATAACTATGCTGCCTCAGGATCGGTAAAAACAAGACACGCGTTGGTACCGCCGAAACCAAAACTGTTTGACATCGCGCAACTTATATCAACGTTATCCATGCACTCGCGAACAATCGGCATATCACCAACTTCTGGTTCCAACTCTTCAATATTAGCCGAAGCACAAATAAATTTATTATCCATCATCAGCAACGAATAAATCGCTTCTTGAACGCCAGTTGCACCAAGCGAATGGCCGGTTAGAGATTTAGTCGAATTGAAATAAGGAATACGATTATGCTCATGGAACACTTCCCGTATAGCACCGAGCTCTTTCACGTCCCCAACCGGCGTTGAGGTTCCGTGTGTGTTGATATAATCGACGGACAGATTAACAGTTGCCATTGCTTGTTGCATACAACGAATAGCACCCTCGCCTGAAGGCTGAACCATATCATATCCATCCGATGTCGCACCATAACCTGCCACTTCAGCATACATTTTTGCACCGCGAACCTTTGCGTGCTCATATTCTTCAACAACGACCACACCACCACCACCCGCTATAACAAAACCATCCCGTGTTGCATCAAAGGCTCGAGACGCTGTAGCAGGTGTATCATTATAGCTGGAAGAAAGTGCTGGCATTGCATCAAACATCACAGACATACCCCAGCCAAGCTCTTCTCCGCCACCAGCAAACACAATATCTTGTTTACCCCATTGGATCATTTCAGCAGCATTGCCAATACAATGGGCAGATGTTGAGCAGGCCGAAGTAATTGAATAATTGACGCCCTTGATTTTAAAAGGTGTCGCCAGAGTTGCCGAATTTGTAGAAGACATGGTCCTAGGCACCATAAACGGACTAACCTTTTTAGGCCCTCGTTTACGCGCAGTGTCAGCAGTATCAATTAAATTTATTACTGAAGGACCACCTGAACCCATAATCAAGCCCGTACCTTCATTCGAAACCTCGTTTTCACCGAGCCCAGAGTCTTCAATAGCTTGCTGCATCGCGATATAGTTATAAGCAGCCCCCTCACCCATAAAACGTCTTTCCCGTCTATCAACATGCTCAGTCACATCAATATTAGGCTTGCCCCAAACTTGGCTGCGAAATCCCATCTCAGCAAATTCGTCTGAGAAGGAAATACCGGATTTTGCTTCTCTCAGGGATTTGACAACCTCTTCTTTATTGTTGCCAATGCAGGAAACAATACCTAGTCCGGTAATCACTGCTCTTCTCATAACGCCCTCATAACTCTATGTATATTCATTAAAACTATTTAGACCTCCGCAGGGACGGTTCCAACGCGAAGTCCCTTTGTTTGATAACAAGTTTCACCATCAACTTCCATTTGTCCATCCGCAAATGCAATAGCAACTTGGCGATTAATCACTCGCTTGATATCAATGTGATAGGTTACTAGCTTTGCTTTAGGTGTGACCATACCAGTAAATTTTACCTCACCAGCACCAAACGCACGGCCCCGTCCTGTTGCACCAGTCCAGCCTAAATAAAAGCCAGCCAATTGCCATAACGCATCCAGACCTAGGCAGCCCGGCATCACCGGATCACCTTCAAAGTGACAGTGAAAAAACCATAGATCTGACTTAATATCAAATTCCGCAACCACCTCCCCTTTACCATAAGCACCACCATCGGAAGTAATCGAAATAATGCGATCAAACATTAGCATCGGGGGAAGGGGAAGCCGGGCATTACCGGCACCAAATAATTTACCCTTCCCACAGGAAATTATATCGTCGTAGGAATAACTGCTCTTTTGTTCAAATAGTTGCCTTTCAGCCATATTTTCTGCTACTGAACGCATGCTACATCAGAAAATCTGAGGTGTATGGTTCAATCCCTTCTATTCTTTAATTAACATCCCATTAGATTATAATCGATTAATGCAAAACATGAGAATCTTACTAAAAAATTTTATTAATAGAGTATATATGTAGCAAATTTATAAAAGACGACTCATTGGGCTAAATAAATAAAATTATTTCAATATTCACCCAGTAAACATCAAAATTACATCAAACGAGCGTAATTTTTTGCCTTATTAAATAGTAATTTCTTCACCTGTTTCCTGATTAACTGATTTCATCGAAAGCTTTACTTTACCACGATCATCTACACCAATCAGTTTTACTTTTACTTCATCGCCAACGTTCACAATATCTGTGGTTTTCTCTACTCGCTCTGGACGTAGTTCGCTAATATGAACCAAACCATCTCGCGCGCCCATGAAATTAACAAATGCACCAAAATCAACAGTCTTAACAACTTTACCTGTATAGATAACACCAACCTCTGGCTCAGCAGTAATATTTTTTATCATATCAATCGCTGCCTGAGACGCCTTCTCATCAACCGCCGCCACTTTAACCGTGCCATCATCATCAATATCAATCTTGGCGCCTGTTGTCTCACAAATTTCACGGATCATTTTACCGCCTGGCCCAATGATTTCACGAATTTTATCAGTTGGAACAGACATAACAGTAATACGCGGAGCACTATCACTCACACCATCACGCGCCGTGGTAAGTGCTTTTGCCATTTCACCTAATATATGCAACCGACCATCACGTGCTTGGGCTACAGCGTCACGCATAATATCTTCAGTGATCGACGTGATCTTAATGTCCATCTGAAGCGCAGTAATTCCCGATTCGGTGCCCGCTACTTTAAAGTCCATATCACCCAGATGATCCTCATCACCTAAGATATCGGATAGGATGACAACGCCATCATCTTCTTTAATTAAACCCATCGCAATTCCTGCAACCGGCCGTACCAATGGCACACCAGCGTCCATCATCGAGAGAGATGTTCCACAAACTGTTGCCATTGAAGACGAGCCGTTAGACTCAGTAATTTCAGAAACAATTCGAATAGTGTAAGGAAAGTCCTCTTTTGACGGCATTACGGGTCGTATTGCTCTCCACGCTAATTTACCATGACCAATTTCACGTCGGCCCGGGCCCATCATTCGACCAGCTTCACCAACCGAGTAAGGTGGAAAATTATAATGCAATAAGAAATGTTCTCTATAATCTCCATCTAGGCCATCAATTATTTGCTCATCTTGGCCGGTACCCAACGTCGCAACAACCATTGCCTGGGTTTCGCCTCGGGTGAAAAGAGCACTGCCATGGGCTCGTGGTAGAGTGCCAACCTCAGAAACTATAGGTCGCACAGTCTTAGTATCACGACCATCAATGCGCCGACCGGTTTTGATAAGATCTTTTCGGACAATACTTTTTTCAACGGATTTAAAAGCATTGCTAACAATCATATCGGTTGCCTCGTCATTCTCGGCAAAAGCTCCGCTTACATTAGATTTAACAACAGCAATGCTCTCTTGACGCGCGGATTTTTCGGAAATTGCATAAGCTTCCCGTAGCCCGGATTCCGCCAGTTCTTTGACTTGCGCTTGCACATCATCCACGATTGCGGGCGTTTCTGGCACCTCACGAGGCTCTTTAGCACATGCCTGAGCAAGCTCGATTATTGCTTGTATTACCTCTTGATTAGCTTTATGGCCAAACATTACAGCACCCAACATCACGTCTTCAGACAACTCATTGGCTTCAGACTCGACCATCAAAACGCCTTCACTTGTACCCGCGACAACAAGATTTAACTGCGAATTTGGCATATCATCAACTGGTGGGTTCAACACATACTCACCGTCAATATAACCAACCCGGGAAGCTCCAATGGGCCCCATAAATGGAATACCTGAAATTGTTAACGCAGCCGACGTGCCAATTAACGCTGTAATATCGGGATCATTTTCCAAATCATGTGCAAGAACGGTACAAATCAGTTGGGTTTCACATTTATAATTCGGATGAAATAATGGGCGTATTGGCCGATCAATCAAACGCGACGTAAGAGTTTCTTTCTCTGAAGGCCGCGCTTCACGCTTAAAAAAGCCTCCAGGAATTTTACCAGCAGCAAATGTTTTTTCTTGATAATTTACAGTGAGAGGGAAAAAGTCTAAATCTGTACGAGGCGTTTTTGCACCAACAGCTGTACACAACACTTTAGTCTCACCATAGGTAACCATGACAGCGCCGTCCGCTTGCCGGGCAATTTTACCAGTCTCAAAAGTTAGCTTCCGGCCGCCTAGGTTTATTTCTTTCATAAATTCAGTAAACATTTTTATCTTCCTTCCTACATACAAAAATACATATCCGACATACGTACAAATAGATCCTTAAATTACATAAATCTTTATCGAGGACCCATTCAACCAATTAATCATTTTAACTGGATTTATCCCAACTATGGGCAATACAGTAAACTACAAAAAGTACTGGTTGGAACTTTTAACCAGCACCTTTCTTCAACTTGTTTTAATTTTATTTGCTTAATTAAATTAACGACGTAGATCGAGCCGTTTGATTAAATTTTGGTACCGCCCAGCTTTCTTCGCATTTAAGTAATCCAAAAGACGGCGCCGCTGCCCAACCATAATTAACAATCCACGACGAGAGTGATGGTCTTTGTTGTGGGTTTTAAGATGATCCGTAAGATTATTTATGCGTTCACTTAAGATTGCAACCTGTACCTCAGGGGATCCGGTGTCTCCGTTTTTTGTAGCATACTCAGAAATGAGCTCTTGCTTTCGTTCTGCTGTAATCGACATCATCTACTCCAATCTTGTCAAAAGTTTAAAACACGGAACGGACAAATCTCACCCCCTTGAAATTTGGCTAACGCCACCACCTTCCCACCTGCCATGGCACAAACGATTGCTCCTGGATCAATTCCGTTTAGGGGTGTTCGCTTAGCCACTTCAAATGCAGAAATAGGTTGTCCGCATCTAAGGCGACGGGCTTCGTCCGCAGTCAGATCCAACGCCGGGATGTCGTCCAGCGCAGACTCAACGGGCCGTAGTATATCTACAGCGGCGCCTTTATGCCCTAATTCTTCTAATTGATCCAGCGAAATCGCATCTTTTTCTGAAAATGGGCCAACACTAGTCCGCCGAAGTTGCGAAACATGCCCCACAGTCCCCATGTAAACCGCAATATCTCGGGCTAAACCACGAATGTAAACACCTTTGCCAGATGTTACCTCAAAAGAAGTGTGGTCTGCATCAATCATATCGGCAAGCTTAAATTCCTCAATAAAAACAGATCTTGGTTTCAATTCAACAGTTTTTTCTTCCCGCGCAAGTGTATAAGCCCGCTTGCCATCGACTTTAACTGCAGAATAAATTGGTGGAATTTGTTGGATCTCTCCTATAAATTGGGGCAAAGTAGATTCGATTTTTACTTTATCAGGCCTGACACGACTGGTCTTAATTACAACACCTTGAGCATCATCTGTATCAGTAGATAACCCCCAGCAAATAGTGAAGTTATACTTCTTTTTACCCGCCATCATATATGAAACAGTTTTTGTTGCTTCGCCAAAAGCTAGAGGAAGCACGCCAGTCGCCAAAGGGTCAAGGGTACCGCTATGGCCAACCTTAGCAGCATTCAGAATCTTTCTAGCTCGGCCGACGACCTTAGCTGAGGTAATATTTAGACCTTTATCAATCACCAGCCATCCATGTACTGGATTGCCACGATTTTTACGCACCATCGTTCAGTCTTGATCCCCAGACTGGTCTGCATCTGTTGCTTTTGATAATTTTTCTTGATTAACATCTTGCAAAATATTTCCAATACGTTCGGCATAATCAAAGGAAGTGTCATACTCAAAACTTAGGTTAGGCATTCGACGCAAATGAACGCGCCCTGCTATTTGATGGCGCAAAAACGGCGTTGCTCGATTCAATGCTTGAACGATTTTATCGGAACTTCCACCACCGAGCTGGGATACAAACACAGTCGCATTACTCAGATCTGGCGATATGCGAACTTCAGAAATAGTAATTGGGAGGCCTTCCAAATCTGGATCGCGCAATTCACCATGCAGAATAATTTGTGCTAAAACATGACGTAGCTCCTCACCAACCCGCAATTGTCGCTGACTAGTAGGCTTTTTTGACGTTAGGAAAGAATTTCGGCTCATATGACCATCCAGTTATAGCATATACTATATTTCTGGGATTTCCTCTACTATATCAAAACACTCAATAACATCACCAACTTTGAGATCGTTATAATTTTCAAAAGACATACCACACTCGTGTGCTTCTTTTACTTCGTTAACATCATCCTTAAAACGTTTTAGAGTTGATAAGCTCCCTTGATGAATCACAACATCATCTCTCAACAGACGTACACCAGCCCCTCGTCTTACTTCACCAGCGGTGATAAAACAACCAGCAACCTTGCCAATTTTAGATACATTAAAAACATCGCGAACTTCGGCATTACCTAAGAAAGTTTCCCGGACAATTGGAGCCATCATCCCAACAAGAAGTTTTTTGATATCATCAATGACATCATAAATTACAGAATAATATCTTATATCAACTCCATCTTGACGAGCTAAATCTCTTGCCTGAGGGTTAGCTCTTACATTAAAACCAAAAACTGCCGCGCTAGACGCTCCCGCAAGGGTAATATCAGATTCGTTTATACCTCCAACACCTTTGTGCAGAACCTGCACCTGAACCTCATCTTGCGGTAGGTTTTCAAACATACCAATGATGGCCTCAACTGAACCTTGAGCGTCCGCTTTTATGACAACTGGTAATTCTTTAATTTCACCAGCTTTGATAGATTCAAACATTTCTTCTAGAGTGCCCCGCTTTCCAACAATTGATTTTGCACCCCTATTTTTATTACTTCGAAATTCTGCAACCTCGCGCGCGCGCGCCTCACTTTCAACAACAAAGAATTCATCGCCAGCGCCAGGAGCACCAGCAAAACCAACCACCTCAGCAGGAACAGACGGACCCGCCTTAGTTATATTTTCTCCCTGATCATTTATCAGAACGCGTACCCGCCCCGATTCAGAACCAGCGACGAAAATATCGCCAATTTCTAAAGTGCCGCGCTGCACAAGAACAGTCGCTACCACACCTCGCCCTTGCTCAATACGCGACTCAATAACCACACCCTCCGCGGCACGGTTTGGGTTAGATTTTAAGTCAAGAAGTTCCGCCTGAAGACCGATCGCTTCTTCCAGCTTATCTATATTTGTACCTTCGATTGCGGACACTTCAACATCTAATACATCACCACCCATGACTTCCATAACCAATTCATGCTCCAATAGTTGAGTGCGCACCCGATTTGGATCAGCATCAGGTTTATCAATTTTATTAATAGCAACAATTATTGGTGCTCCAGAAGATTTTGCGTGATTGATGGCTTCAACAGTTTGCGGCATAATTCCATCATCGGCAGCAACAACGAGTATAATGATGTCCGTCACCCCTGCACCTCGAGCGCGCATAGCAGTAAAAGCCTCATGTCCAGGTGTATCAATAAATGTGATCTTTTCACCACCATCCGTTATTGTTTGATACGCTCCAATATGTTGTGTAATACCGCCGGCTTCTCGCGAAACAATATTAGTCTTACGCATCACATCCAATAAAGAAGTTTTGCCATGGTCAACATGACCCATAACTGTTACAACTGGAGACCTTGGAAAAAGATCCTCTTCTCTATCTGCTTGCCCTCCCAACCCAATTTCAATGTCAGAATCACTAACCCGATTAACTGTGTGACCAAATTCTTCAACGACAAGCTCTGCTGTATCAGCATCAATTATCTCACTCATATTTGCTATGACGCCAATCTTCATTAGCGTTTTAATAACATCCACGCCCCTCGCAGCCATACGATTAGAGAGTTCTTGGACAGAAATTGTCTCAGGTATAGTAACTTCACGAACAATTTTAACGTGCTCAATCGGCCCTTCTTTACGCTTCTGGCGGGCGCGTTGCCGTTTAACGGACGCCAGAGAACGTTGGCGCTCAGAATCATCTAAAGCCGCAGCAATTGTCAGCTTTCCCTGACTACGTCGCTGACCCTGCCGAGGCGAAGGAGATGGTCGTTTTGGGGCTGTTGTTTTCTTTTTCTCTCCATCATCATCATCTTTGATAATAACCTTGTCCTGATTAGATTTTGCCGCCGCTGCCTCCGCCGCTTCCAGATCAATAGCTGCTTGCCGAGATTGTTCAAATTCTGAAATGTCTTTTTGTTTGGGCTTTTCTTTTATTTTAGGCGGCTCTTCTAATATTGGCTGATTATCGTGCTGGTCCACGCCTTTATGGGCCTCGTGAAGGGCATGAGCCCGGGTAGCCCGTTCACGATCAGTTAAATTATGGGAGGCTATTGGCGCAGCAATTTTTTCTTCAACAACACTTTCTTTGGGTCGAACTTCATTGACCCCGGCGGGCGCTTTATCCGCCGCTTCTGGGACAACTTCAGTCATACCTCCTGATGACCCAGGTGCAAACGTTCTCTTCTTTTTAACCTCAACCGTAACAACTTTTGAACGGCCATGAGAAAAGTTCTGGCGGACCTGACCGCCCCCAACTGTTTTTTTAAGTTCAAGTTTACCCGGCCGCGAAAGGCTGAGCTTCTTTTTCAACGTCTGTTCTTTGCTTTTTATACTATCCGTCATGTCTAACCATCTACTTATTTTTATAATAGTTATTAGGCCAATTATTTGGCAATTTTAAAATTACTTATTTTAGTTTATAGATTGGATCGTTTTCCTGAAATCCTAACAACCTTGATGTTTCACCCAATAATTTTTCAGCAAAACCCCCGGGTGCTATAACCGCATGAACCAGTCTTCCCATACCAATAGCAGCACCCAACTCACTACCAGAAAAACAATTGATAATTGGATTGTCAGGTAATAGTCTGCTGATTTTATTTTTCCCATCCTCTGCACCATCACTAGCAAAAACCAAAACTCCCGAATTCTCAGCCAATAAAACTGACCTAACCTTTTCATACCCTCCAACCATTTGTCCAGCTCTGCAGGCGAGACCAAAAATATCTAGGCAGTGCTGCCTCAACAACCTCTCAACGAGCTCAATTAAATCTTCTGGAACGGTTACAGAGGTACGAGCAGATCGCGAAAATACATTTTCTTTACACGCATTAAAGACAATATGTCGACTTGCTTTCAACCAAAAACCCCTACCGGGCAAACGTTCTAGTATATCTGGAACAACAACCTTATCAGGTCCCACAACAAACCGCACAAGTTTAGACTTACGCTGTTCCTCTCCCGTAAAAATACACTTGCGATCTGGGGAATTTATCTTAATAATGTTTACCTCTCTTTTAATGACCTTTAAACAACCAGTAACTCATGTCGTTGGTTTTTCCACTTCTATACCATCAGAATTCATTTCCTTGACAACCTCCGTCTCGGCAAGCGGTTCATCAGAATTTACTTCGTCTTCAAACCAGTGAGCCCTCGCTAACATAATAATTTCATTAGCACATTCTTCAGTTAAATTAACCTTGCCCACAAATTCTATCAACTCATCGTTAGCGAGATCAGCTAAATCATCAAGGGATTTAATATCATTTTCACCTAGAGCAACAAGCATTTCACCGCTCAACCCGGGAATATCAGCAATTTCATCACTTACACCGGCTTTTTTACGCACTTCTGTTAGTTCAACTTCTTTCTGTTCTAAAAATTGTCGACCACGATTATGTAATTCAGATGCCAAAGTCTCATCAAACCCCTCAATTGTTGATAATTCTTCAATCGGAACAAAAGCAACTTCTTCTATTGTTGAGAATCCTTCAGTCACTAACAATTGAGCTATCACTTCATCAACATCTAAACTATCAGTAAATAATTGTGAACGCGTTTTAAATTCTTCATTTCGGCGATCAGATTCTTCAGCTTCTGTAAGTATATCAATATCCCAACCCGTCAACTGAGAGGCTAGGCGCACATTCTGGCCGCGACGACCAATTGCTAGGCTCAACTGCTCGTCAGGCACGACAACTTCAATGCGCTTTTGTTCTTCGTCCAATACTACTTTAGTCACCTCAGCGGGCGCTAATCCATTAACGATAAAATTTGCCGGCTGATCAGACCAAGAAATAATATCAATTTTTTCACCTTGCAATTCGGCAACCACCGCCTGTACCCGCGAACCTCGCATCCCAACACAAGCACCTACTGGGTCGATACTGCTATCTGAAGATATAACGGCTATTTTAGCGCGACTTCCTGGATCGCGAGCAACTGACTTTATTTCAATCACACCATCATAAATTTCTGGTACCTCTTGGGTAAATAATTTAGCCATAAATTGTGGGTGGCTTCTAGACAAGAAAATTTGAGGGCCACGCTGTTCTTCTCTCACGTCAAAGATATAAGATCGCACCCGATCACCGTTATTAAAATGCTCACGCGGAATACACTCGTCACGGCGGATTATACCTTCTGCGCGATTACCCAAATCAACAATAACGTTACCAAATTCAACACGTTTAACTACCCCGTTAACAATTTCGCTAATACGATCTTTGAATTCTGCAAACTGGCGCTTACGTTCAGCCTCCCTAACTTTTTGCACAATAACCTGTTTAGCTGTCTGAGCTGCAATACGACCAAAATCAATTGGAGGCAAAGGATCAACAATAAACTCACCAATTGTAGCGTCAACGTTTGTTCCTTGAGCCAATTTCAAAGTAATTTGCGTTACTTCATTTTCAACTTCTTCGACTACCTCAACATAACGTGCTAATTTAATTTCTCCAGAGCTACGGTCAATTTCAGCACGAATATCGTGCTCATGACCGTATTTGGAACGACCAGCTTTTTGAATTGCCTGCTCCATAGCCTCTAGGACCTCCTCCTTTTCAATTCCCTTTTCTCGAGCCACTGTATCCGCCACCAAAAGAAGCTCAGGGTGCGTATATATCATTTTTGATTCTGTATTCGTATCCATAATTCTTTAACCTATAGCTTTGAAACCTAATTAGTTCTGTGTCGCTGCATTTAGCAGCTCTTGGGTCAACAATAACTTTGCCTTTTGAATTTCATCAAACGGCAACACATATGTTTCTTCTTTTACTCTTATTCTAATATTTTTACCTTCAATTCCAGCTAACTTTCCCCTAAATTTTTTACGGCCTTCAAACATAATATTCATGTCAACACGGGCATGAAATCCGGCATATTTCTCAAAATCTTTAAGTCGCAACAAAGGACGATCAATCCCCGGCGAACTCACTTCTAACAAATAATTCCCACTTATAGGATCATTAATATCTAAGATTACCGAAATCTCTTTAGAGATTATAGAGCAATCTTCTACAGTTAAATCTGCTTCGTCTAGCCGTTCAACCATAATTTGCACCGTTTTGGTCTTTTCATCGCAAATTTGAATCCGAACGAGATCATATCCAAGACTGTTTATTATAGGAACAATCAACTGTTTAATTTTAAGGTCTTCGTTCATTAACTTACATTTACCTATCTGGCCACGCATTAATAACAAACACTCCGAAACAAAGCCCTAAAATGCAAAAAAGTGGGCCCGCGAGCCCACCCCTAGAATTTCTATATATCCAGAATTATTCAAGAATGTAATCAAATATCACTCCTAAAACCAAAAAATACAAGCTTTTTCTTAATTCCAACGGTTACCATTAATTGCGAGCACAACGTTGAAAGGTTAAATAAACACATTTTTGGCCTCGTTTTATAGCTTTCTTTTCATAACGCGTCGAAAGAGCATCAACATAACGATTGCGCCAATCCTCTGGACCATCCACTAACCAATGAAAATCTGGGTGTTGATAAAACATGCTTAACGCCCATCGGGCAAAACCCATATCGTCGGTAGCAAATCTCAGATTTGCAAAGTTCTTCATAACTCTCGAAAGTGCATTTAAATTCTCATAATTAATAAATCTTCGACGATTATGTCGTTTTTTTGGCCATGGATCAGAAAACAAAACAAAAACTTTATTAATCGAAGCGGGCGCTAATTTTTCCAACAGAAGTCTTGCATCATCATTGTGTAGACGAATGTTGTTTAACGACTTTTTTTTTATTTCAGAGAGCAGTTTAGCAACACCATTAACATATGGTTCACATCCGATAAAACCAACATCAGGATACCTTGCCGCCTGGGCTGCCAAATGTTCGCCAGCACCAAAACCAATTTCTAACCAAATCTCATTATTTTTTTTAAAATACAGGGAGGGTATAATTAAACTAGAACTTTCTGTATCAATTAATAATTTTGGAAGCAGTTCATTCAATAAGTTTTTTCGTAGTAGACTTAATGAATATCCCTTTCGTCTTCCATAAAATTGATGTTTATTTGAGAAAGAGCTTTTATCTTTTATCATAGCTCAAATAATTACTGGTTCCTTATAAAACAGCTTTTAGAGGCTCAACGAGATCTTCTTTTTCCCATGAAAAACCCCCATCTGTATCTGGTTGACGCCCAAAATGACCGTAAGCCGACGTGCGGGCGTAAATTGGGCGACTTAATTGCAGGTGTTCACGAATTCCACGAGGGCTCAAGTCCATAACTTCTTGAAGAGCTTTAGCCAACTTTTCTTCATCAATCAAACCCGTTCCAGCAGTATCAACATAAAGAGAGAGTGGTTTTGAAACTCCAATGGCATAGGCCAGCTGTATAGTGCATTTTTCAGCCAATTTAGCTGCAACAACATTTTTTGCCAAGTATCTTGCCGCGTAAGCAGCAGAGCGATCAACCTTTGTAGGATCTTTTCCTGAAAATGCACCGCCGCCATGGGGTGCAGCCCCACCGTAAGTGTCAACAATTATTTTTCGACCCGTTAACCCCGCATCACCATCAGGCCCACCAATTACAAATAGACCTGTTGGATTTACGTAAAACTCTTCTTCCGGACACATCCAACCATCAGGCAAAACCTCCTCAACGTAAGGTCTTACAATCTCCTTTACGGCAGCTTGATCCAAGTCACCGTCATGTTGCGTCGATACAACCACAGACGTCGCACCAACCGGTTTACCATTTTCATACTTCAAAGTAATTTGGCTCTTAGAATCGGGGCCTAACCCCGAAATTTCCCCTAAGTGCCTAGCTTTAGCAAGAACTTCCAAAATTGCGTGAGAATAATGAATTGGGGCTGGCATTAATGCGTCGGTTTCCCGACATGCATATCCAAACATGATCCCCTGATCACCGGCTCCTTCATCCTTGTTGCCTACCGCATCAACACCCCGAGCAATATCTGTAGATTGTGCATGAACATGAACCGCAACATCCATTTCAGCCCAGTGGAAACCGCTTTGTTCATAACCAATATCTTTAACGGCTTCTCTGGCAGCCTCTTCCATTACTTTATGGGTTACACTATCCGGTCCGCGGACTTCACCAGCAAGAACAATACGATTTGTTGTGCAAAGTGTTTCAACCGCGACACGTGAAAAAGGGTCTGCTGCTAAAAAAGTATCAACAATTGCATCAGAAACCCTGTCACTGACTTTATCCGGATGACCTTCAGAAACCGATTCACTGGTGAAAAGATAATTTACTTTAGACACGGACATTATCTCCCTTTTCGGCCCAACTGGTCCGAAATAAAACTAATGGACAGAACTAAATTTTAAATAAGTTTGTCGCAATGTTTGCAGATAGCGTCAAGCACAATCAACAATACAATATAAAACTAAAATTTAATTGAAAAACTCCGCAATCATTGGGATTTATCCCCAAAAAATTATATTATCATCAACAATCCGGCCTTCGGTGTGGCATTAAAAGAAACAACTATTTTACGGGGGTTTATCTATTCTAATACACCAAGTAATCATGATAGTCCCACTACAAAAAGCCTGCTCACCTAAAACTTTAAAAGGTGTAAATAGAAACATAGATAAAAATATTTATGTAAACCATCTAAACCGCGAAAAAATAATTAGGGAAAAAACAAGTAGCAAAACACCAGCCGCCTTGGTTTTTGAAAAAAAAGTTGGGGTTTTTAGTGGCATTGGCAAGGGGGCATCAATGTAAGTACGCTCATTTAAATTAGATGCCTTTTGAATTCTACCATACCCATCAATAACTGCGGAAATTCCTGTATTAGCCACACGGACGAGAGGCAAACCCTCTTCAACTGCGCGAAGTTGAGCTGCGGCTAGATGTTGATAAGGCCCACTCGACACTCCAAACCATGCATCGTTAGTAATATTTAAAAGCCATTCGGGTTGGGGCATATCCTTTTTATCTGATGATGTTACAGCCCCAGAAAATATTACTTCGTAACAAATTAAAGGACTTACCCGCGGTGCCCCCGGCACAGTTATAGTCCGTTGTCCCGGACCGCTAGAAAAATCGACACGACCTTCTGTCAATTTTATAAGAGGTAAAAAATTATTTAAATATTTACGGAAAGGAACATATTCGCCAAATGGCACTAAGTGAAATTTATCATATGTTGCTAAAATTTTTGCATCAGGCCCGACTATATGCAGACTATTCCATAGTTTAGTCGTAGTTTTATTTATACTAGTTCTGCGCGGGGAACCTGTCAGCAGGGCTCCCTTTGGGGGTATAATTTGTGCAATAACCCTCAACGCTGAATTATTCCTATCCAGTACAAATGGGGTCGCTGTCTCTGGCCAAATAATATGTGTAGGTCGCTCAGACTTGCCATACTTCATCGGAGCCGAACTTAATGCGAGAAGATTATCTAAATGTTTGCCCCTTAATTGCGCCTTCCATTTATCCTTTTGTAATATATTAGGTTGCACAAGGCGGAGTAAAACATCATCTACAAACTTAGTTTCGACCCCCAGCAAACGCCAAGAACCACCAGCCCAAATAATAGCTAATAATATCAAAGGTAGACTCAAACCCATAATTTTAAATCGAATAGATTTATCAGTATAGCCTAAAAAAGAAAAAGCTGATGCCACCCCAACAGTTACCAAACTCAGCCCTAATACACCAAATACAGAAGCAAACTGCATAATTGCCTCATTAAAGGTCCAGACAGAACCCAGGAGATTCCACGGAAACCCAGTGAACAACCAACTCCGCACCCACTCAAAAATAACCCAAAAAACAACGATATAAAGCACACGGCGTAGTCCAGGTTGGGATAAATTATATGATAGGAAGGTGACCAGCCCTATATAAACAGCAAAAAAAGCAGATAATACAAAAATTACAATTGGTATCATCCACCCAAACTTTTGAGCATCAACCAAAAAAGAAAAAGAAATCCAATAAAGTCCGGCAGCAAAAAAACCGAGCCCAAACCACCAACCAGTTGCAAATGCACTATTACAAGAAAATTGCTTCAAATAATAACCCCAATTTTCTGTACCCTCTCTAGTAGATCCATCAAGCAGCCAAATCAAGCCAACAAAAGCAGGGGCTAGGGCCAAAATAAAATGAACGGGAGGCAAGGCAAACACACTAAATGCGCCCAATAAAAATAAAAGGATAACACGGCGCCATCCTCGGACTAATAATGCGCGATTACGCCAATTTTCAAATACAGAAATCATAATCACGGGGTCACGGACAGATCACTACTATTTTTTTCTGCGTTATCCTTTGTGTTTGAAAGTAAGTCAAATTCCAAACCACGTATGCGAATACTTTTTATGCGCCTAGGATCGGCATCAACAATTTCAATTTCCATACCACAGGAATGCCGCACAAGCTCACCCCGGATTGGCACCCGACCAGCAAGCGAAAAAACTAAACCACCGAGTGTATCAAACTCTATCCGCTCATCTTCAGTGACCACCTTGCCGACTGTTTCCTCAAAACTTTTAATCAAAACACGGGCATCAGCTTCAATAGAACCGTCAGGCTTTAAAAACAACTGTGGGTCCTCATCTTGATCATGCTCATCTTCAATTTCGCCGACAATTTCTTCAACCAAATCCTCAATTGTAACCAAACCATCAACGCCACCAAACTCATCAACAACTAAAGCCATGTGAATCCGTTTAACCCGCATTTCAAGCAAAAGCTCTAGCACTTGCATTGATGGGGAAACAAATAGGATATCCCGCATAATATTACGTAAATGCAAATTCTCGGTGTCATTTTTCTGATCAGCAACCTTAAATAATGAATGAGCAGCCATAACGTCTTTAATATGCACCATACCAATTGCATCATCTAAAGCTTCTTGAAAAATTGGCACTCTAGAATGAGACTCATTATTAATCAGTTCTATTAAATCGACAAAAGACGCATCAACATCCAAAGCTGAAATATCAGCTCGAGGCACCATAACATCTGAGACAGCCTTATCTTTAAGTCTCAAAATATTAGACAATAAATTGCGCTCTTCAATTTCAAGAAGAGTTGCATTTCTTTCACTGTCTTCAATCAAATCTTCAATAGCTTCACGCACAGGGTCTTCAATATTAAGCGGTCTTGTAAATCTTAACCACCGGCTTTTCAGTGGTTCAAAAATTTCCAATACTATTTTGCGCCAACTTTGGATCAATGTTTTTATGAATATTGAACCACTATTATTTTTAATCATTCAGTTCTCAACAACACCTTAAAGGTTTATATTTTGACTAACTTCAGACACCCAACTAATTTATAGTTTTACAAACTTAATTCATCAAAAAAAGATATTCCGAACCATAAGGGTTTTTAATTCCTAAGCCTGCTAAAATTTTAATTTCCAGGATCTCCATTTCATTTGCCCCTTCGTCATCGTCATGATTATAGCCCAGCAAATGGAGACAGCCATGAACTACGAGATGACTTAAATGGTCAGACAAATGCTGAGGGGCCTCGGCTTTCGCCGTCTCAAAAGCGACGACAACATCGCCTAAAGTAGGTATGTCTCCATACACAGTTCCCTCATCGAAATCAGAAGGAAAAGACAAAACATTCGTTGGTTTATTTTGATTGCGATATTTAAGATTGAGTTCTTGGACCATGACATTATCAGCAAGCGCTATAGTTACTTCAAATATTTTATCAGATTCAAAGGCTGCTTGCCAAACAGCTGAAGCCGCTACTTGGCAAAGGCTTTCCACATCAACTAACCGCACTTTCCATTGTACACTTTTTAACTGAACGTTGGTAATCACATTGGTGGACATAGTTTTCACAATACTATTTCTCAATCAACCCCGAGGCTTAACATATTGATTTCCAGAAGTGTTTTTCTCATAAGCTTTAATAATCCTAGACACAAGGGGGTGCCGAACAACATCTAACTCGGTATAATGGACAAAAGATTCCCCCCTAACATCGCCCAAAGTCTCGACGGCATCACGCAAGCCAGACCGCGTCCCAGAGGGCAAATCAACTTGGCTAAGATCTCCAGTAATTACCATTGAAGCATTTTCACCAAGTCGGGTTAGAAACATTTTCATTTGAACAGACGTGGTATTTTGTGCCTCATCTAAAATCACGAATGCATCAGATAGAGTTCGCCCTCTCATGAAAGCGAGTGGGGCGATTTCAATTTCTCCATTTTCTAATTTCTTGGCAACCTGGTTTTCTGGTAACATGTCAAAGAGGGCATCATAGAGAGGGCGTAAATAAGGATCAACTTTTTCCCGCATGTCACCGGGTAAAAAACCTAAATGCTCGCCGGCCTCCACTGCTGGACGAGACAATATAATACGATCCACTTTCCCTGTGATCAAAGCTTCAACTCCCTTAGCAACAGCCAAGTATGTTTTACCTGTTCCAGCTGGTCCTAATCCAAAAACCAAATCATATTCACTAATTGCATCAAGATAGGCCGCTTGCTGGGACGAACGAGGACTAATATTGCGCTTCTGTGTTTTGATAGTAGCGGTATTTATATTCTCTAACACCTTACTATTGATATTTAAGCTCGCCATCCTCAATACCCCATCTACATCTGCAGAATCTATCTTCCGCCCGTTTTTAGCCTGAGCATAAAGATTAGTTATAACTTTGTGAGCAACCTTAACCTGGTCTTTAGAACCTAAAATTACTAGCGTATTACCTCTAGTATGCAGAACAACGTCAAGTTTGTTTTCGACACTAACCAAATGAATGTTGTGTTCACCAAACAATAATGGCAACAATGTATTATCGTCAAATTCCATTGGAAGCTTTGTATCTTGTATTTTAAGGCTCAAAAATTGTCCCTTAAGGGTTTTCTCTTTAAGCGTTTTTTTAGCCTTTGTTATTTTCGAATAACTTGAGCTCACACACAATTTCTTTCAGCATTAAAAGAAAGATTGTCTAAATTTTGCGACAATTTGTCGTTTAAAAAAATTTCACCACTTAAACTGTTAGAGGTTGCGGTAAGCAAGCTAACATCAACAATTTGGCCAAAATATTCGTTTGAAGCTTTCACGTGAACGGGCTGCATAAACGGGGAGCGCCCAACGATTTGATTCGTCTTGCGGCCTCTACGATCAAATAAAATAGGCATTATTTCCCCAACACTCTCTTGGTTAAAAGCAGTCTGGTGTTGCGTTAATAAATCCTGCAAAACAGACAAACGTTCGCCTTTAATATGTTCGGGGACTTGCTTATCCATCAATGCCCCCGGGGTTCCGGGGCGCGAGCTATATTTAAATGAATAAGATTGAAGAAATTTAATCTCACGAACCAGTTTCAACGTATTTTCAAAATCTTGATCATTTTCCCCTGGAAACCCAACAATAAAATCAGACGAAAATTTAAGCTCAGGGCGTTGCATCAAAAGTTTATCAATAATACGGTGATAATCGGCTACCTTGTGGCGGCGATTCATCCTGTTTAAAATACGGTCAGAACCCGATTGAACTGGTAAATGTAAAAACGGCATAAGAGATGCAACTTCTCCATGAGCAGAAATCAAATCATCATCCATGTCAAGGGGATGAGATGTCATGTAGCGCAGCCGTTCAATGCCATCAACTCCTGAAAGAGAACGAATTAGGTAGCCCAGACCAACTTCATTACCAGTATGACCTTTAGTTTTTTTACCATGATAAGCATTAACATTTTGCCCTAAAAGAGTAAGCTCTTTGACGCCTTCACTTGCCAAGCTCTTTGCTTCAAAAATAATATCATCAACTGATCGGGAGTATTCTGCTCCTCGTGTATATGGCACTACGCAAAAAGCACAAAATTTATCACACCCTTCCTGGATTGATAAAAAAGCAGATGAACCTTTAGCAGTAACATTTGGTAAAAAGTCAAATTTAGTTTTTTCCGGAAATTCAATGTCTAACAAACTTTTATTTATTTTTTTTTCACCTAGTCGCGTTGCATACGCTACCATTTTTGGCAGCCTATGGTACGTCTGCGGTCCCAATACAATATCGACGTACGGAGCTCGTTTTAAAATCTCAGCACCCGCTGCCTGGGCAACACAACCAGCAACCGCAATAACAGTTGCCTTGCCGGTATCACAACGTTTTGACTTGATGTTTTGTAACCGACCCAACTCAGAAAAAAGCTTTTCCGAAGCCTGCTCTCGTATATGACATGTGTTTATAATAATCATATCCGCATTATCAGGTTTATCAGTAACAACGTAGCCAATAGGGGCTAAGACATCTGCCATCCGATCCGAATCGTAAACATTCATTTGACAGCCAAATGTTTTAATATGGACCTTTTTAGTCAAGCGACAACTTTACAGCCGTGTCGGATATACATGAGCTATAGATCATTTTATTCATTTAGATCCCGGTTTTTTTAAAACATCTTTTAATTCCACACCATATAACTCCATCCGATGCCCAATAAGACTGTAGCCTAAACGCGCCGCAATCTGGCGCTGCAATTCTTCAACTTCCTGATCATGAAACTCAATGATTGCACCTGACTGGACATCAACCAAATGGTCGTGGTGGTCATCGCTTGCTTGTTCATAACGTGATCGGCCATCACCAAAATCATGCCTATCTAACAACCCTGCTTCTTCAAAAAGACGTACAGTTCGATAAACCGTTGCTATACTAATTTTTGGATCAAGTTTAACAGAACGCTGATAGAGATCCTCAACATCTGGATGGTCATCTGCATCTGACAATACCCGCGCAATAATACGCCTTTGTTCTGTCATCTTCATACCGCGTTCAATGCAAAGCTGCTCTAATTTCGTAGTATTTTCCTGACCCATCAATGTGTATAATTCTTCCCTAATTATTATAAAAAATTAAACCCCTGTAAATGATATCACTGAATCAAGGTCTATCAAGCCTTCATCAAAATAAGTGAGTGCTGCAACTGTTGGTTAATTAACACCAAACGAACGCTCGATTTAAACTTTTACCTACCATTGTAGTAATATTTAATTGAATTATTCAACTGAAAAAGCCCAGTAAAATAGCTATTTTTTAATAAATTTAGCAACATATAATTTTGGATAGCTGGATTGCATCGACCCGCTTTTTTTTGTCGATAATATCGGTTCCGCCTTCCGAACTCTTTAAAACCTTGATTAATGTATAAGTTACAAGCGATTTTATTGTTTTCTGCAACTTCCAAAAAAATCTCCCTTACACCAATATTTTTTGCTCGTGTTATCACATTTTTCATCAAATTAATAGCTAGCCCTCTGCGACGCCATTCTGGCGAGACGCAAATTGTAAGGATCTCACATTGATCTCGAGCCACTGAGCAAAGAACGAAACCCCCAACAACCCGGCTGTTTTTATTGGTCTTCGTTCTCAAAAAAATATCAGACATATTTGAATTTTTTTTCACTATGTGAGCAATAAATCCAAAAACTGTTGGCAAATTCAGAAGCTCATAAAAATCTTTAGACGACCAAGAGATCTCAAAACATCTAGCATGAGCTACAGCCAGGGTCTCCGCATAAAGGGTTGAAATTTCGAAAAACTCAACACAAGAGTTAGTTAAATTATCCATTTTACTGCATCTATTTTTTTTAAGCTCTAAAAATTTTTAGCGTGCTGGGTAAGTTTACGTCCGGAGGTTTAAGATAAAATGGCAGGGGCTTTTCCAACACTAAACCCGAACCCATTATACCCGCGGCCAACTCTGCAACAATTCCTGGATTAACATAATATTCAGACGTTGATTTGACAACTCGAAGGCCCGGCACCCGCAAGAACGGCAGTGCACGCTCAATTGCATCGCCTGTCAACAAAAGGGTGCCTTTCTGCACTAATGACCCTAACCCAGGTCCGTCAACAGTTTTGGGCTCTACCACAACAGACAGGTTTTCATCATACATACAAATATAGAAATCTGATCGCTTTGTTTCTAAAACGACAAGGATCTTACAACCTAGCCTCTCAGGTTTTGGTGTTGCATTAACTAAAGCTTCAAAATTTGTGATGCCAATCAAAGGTAAATTACATACAATTGCCAAGCTACGAGCAGTTGCCAAACCAATCCGTATACCAGTGAACGCGCCGGGGCCAGTTGTAACTGCTAGTAAGTCAAGTTCCTGATAACTTAAATTGGCTTCAAACAACACAGCTTCAATCAAAGGAACTAAAATTTCAGCGTGACCGCGGTCGATAAATTGTTGCTTCTCAGCTAAAATTTGATGATTTTGCCAAATTGTTATAGCGCAAGAAGATGTCGCAGTATCAAATGCCAACACCTTCAACGACATTCTAAATCCTTCATTTGTTCATACCCATTGTAGCAATCCCCATTTAATTATACTTTAAAGTTATGTCCTATAGTATCAATAACAAAAAATACAGAGCCGAATTAACTGGTCCGGATTAAAGTCATAAAATGATATTGATAGAAATTTTACCAGAAACCCATAGCGTTGAAATTTTAATTAAATACGCAACAGCTAATAATTTTACAGGCAAGCCTGTGTATCGTAGAGCCGGTTGTTATCTCCACCCTGACGCTGAAAATTTATTGTGTAAAGCCATTAAACTTGCGGCCACATTCTCTTTAAAGTTAAGAATTTTTGATGCTTTCCGGCCTTCTGAAGCACAGTGGGTTTTATGGAAACATACACCTGATCCTAATTTTCTTGCTGATCCGCATCGTGGTTCCCCCCATTCTCGAGGTGCAGCAATTGACTTAACACTCGTAAATTTAAATGGTGAGGCCTTAGAAATGGGAACTACATTCGATGCATTTACAACTCGCTCACACCATGGAAATATGCAAATTAGCGCCGAGGCTCAACGCAATCGGACACTTCTTATGGGAATAATGACAACAGCTGGATGGGATTTTTATAGAAATGAGTGGTGGCACTACCAACTTTTTAATACACGGAGGCTACCTTTATTGAATGATTCGATCTTAGACACACCTATGATGAGCAGGATAGACCAGATTTAATTCTATGAATTATATACAGATAAAGTTTTTAAATATTTTATTACTAATTAATTTAGTCGTAAACGCCTTAGTTTTTTTTTCTACTAATGCTGAAGCTGATAGTTCAGCTACAATTCTTATGTATCATCGTTTCGGTGAAGCAAACTATCCATCAACAAGCATTACTCTAAAGCAACTTGATAAACATATCTCTGAGCTTTCAAGCAAAGACTACAATGTCCTACCAGTCAAAAATATTATCAATGCAATACAAGGAGGTAAAAATTTGCCCGATCGAACTATTGGCATCACCGTTGATGATGGATACCTATCCGTTTACACCCACGCGTGGCCAAAGTTTAAAAAAGCTGGTTTACCCTTTACAGTGTTTATTGCAACAGCTCCAATTGACCGTGGTTCCGCCAATTATATGAGCTGGGATCAAATTAGAGCTCTAAAAAAAGGTGGTGTAGAGATCGGCGCACACACAACTTCACATAATCACATGCCAACTTCTGAAAATAAGCGTAACCAGTTTGAACTTTTGAACTCGAACTCTCGTATATTCAAAGAAATTGGTCACGTTCCATATTTATTTGCTTACCCGTTTGGCGAGGCTAGCACAAATATCCAAAAACAAGTTATTAAAGCTGGCTATAAAATGGCGTTTGGCCAACATTCCGGGGTTGTAAATCCATCAACAGATTTTAAATATATCCCAAGATTCTCTCTAAATGAAAACTATGGCGGTCTAGAGCGTTTGCGGTTAATTTTGAATGCCTTGCCGTTACCAGTTAAAGATATCACTCCTGCAGATCCCATGATTAAAACACACAATCCGCCTGATTTTGGTTTTACGGTAAGTTTATCTATTAAAAATCTTAATCGGCTATCTTGTTTTTCTACAAATGAAGGGCGCCTTCGTATCGAGCGCATAGATCATCGGATTGAGATTAGAATGATCAAACCTTTTCCAAAAGGGCGTACACGAATTAACTGCACGTTACCGGGCCCAAACAAAAGGTGGCGCTGGCTTGGTCGCCTTTTCGTGGTACCTTAATTTAAAGTAGCAAAATAATTATAAGTTAGCGGCTAAATTAAGGTTCAATCTACTGTGTTGGTTTTTTAATAACAAAATCTGCCTGTATTTTCGCTTTATCTAAATTTTTAAGCCGGTTTAGGTTTATAATTGACCGAATCGTACGCACATACTTCTCACCCCGTTCGGAATAACTAGTAAGCTTTGAAACTAATTTTTCGCCGATTATCTCATAACCATTTTTACGAAATAATTGGCGTGTATTTCGAAACTTTTGATAAGCTCTGTGGGTGTTCAAATTTCTAGCATAGGATCGAACCGCATCCAATAAGGTGGCAAACGCACGGATGTTATGGCGCTTTCCTTTTTCACGATCCTTAGGCACCAATGAGTATTTAGTTCCAGACGTATGCTGGCCAAACAGCGCGTTACCTTCAAGAACAAACCGCGAAGTTCCCCAACCGCTTTCTTCAGCTGCTTGAGCTAACGCTATCGATGGGGGTATAATATCTACGCGGCTGAGTAATTCAGAAATATTATCTCGTTCCACCTCATAACTTTCAAACAAACCTGCCAGCCACAACCTGTCTGTCACAGAAACTTTGCCGGTTTTTGATTTCTCATTTTTTATTCGCAAAAGACGCGCACGATCTTGTAAAATATATTTATTTGCTTCAAGGACCAATGGCAAAATTGTTTTAAAAAAAACAAGCTTTCGATCTGCTGGAGTTTTTATTTTCCAAATATCGCGAGGCATATTGATAACTAAAATTCGCGGAACCGTTGCACCTGCATCAAGAATATTTCCAAAGTCATAGTCCAAAATGGTGAATTTTTCAGATAAGGCGCTAACAGTTAGATATTTATGGGTATTTGTGTTGTTGCTTTTTAAAGAGCTAAAAATATTGCTCAAAGCAGTATCAGTCCCTATAGCCGCTTTGGCAAAATTTGCTTTTGGCGATTTATATATCGTACTGTGAGATATATTAGTCGCAACAATCAATAAAGATATGCCGCAAACACCAAAAAAAGCTATGATTGTTTTTTCAAAACGCTTCACGTCGAGAGTAACTCCCTAAATAATTCCTATAGAAATTCAAACAAAGGGGCTTTTTACTGATTATGAAATAAATGCGCCTACGAGTATTTATTACAACTTTGTAATATGGTGTATTGTAGAGTCTACCTTTAAATAACAGTTTAATACCAGCTGTAATTATATTGTTACTTAAACCTAAAAAATAATACTTCAGAGACAAGCAGTTACTCCTAATAGCTACTTTTTGGATTAAAATAAATTTATCTAAACATATAGAGTTAGCAAAAATTCAAAGCGAATCATGTTAATTAACAATCTGTATTGTGATGGTTAATGTTATGTTTTTAAAAAACCTACTACATCGTAGACTTCCGATAACACCTTATTAGAAATCACACGTGACCGTTCCGCACCATCTTTTAAAACACTATCTAAATAACCTTGATCCGAAACTAGACGTGCCATTTCGACCCCAATTGGTCCCATGACAGAAACCGCTAACTCTGTAAGAGCGCTCTTAAAAACAGAAAATTGTTTCCCTTCAAATTCGATGCAAACCGCAGAAATATTTTTATTTGATAACGCAGCATATATTGCACAAAGGTTCCTGGCCTCTGGACGACTTAATAAATCTTTAGGATCACCTGGTAAAAGCTCACTATCCGAGGTTGCCTTTTTTATTTTACGTGCAATTTCATCTGGGCCATCAGTCATGTTTATGCGAGATTGAACCGTCTTTAAGCGACATAACTCGGGTGGCCTCACCAAGGATCATTGGCTCAGGCATTGGAAACAACTCAGTTTTATAATTATTATTAAATTTTTGGGCAATATCACGTGCCAACTCTATGTGTTGTTTTTGATCTTCTCCAACGGGCACATAATTTGCCTTATAAAGCAAAATATCAGCCGCCATTAGGTTTGGATATATATAAAGTCCCACTGAGGCATTTTCTTTTTGTTCACCTGCTTTTTCTTTAAACTGAGTCATACGGTTGAGCCAACCCAGGCGCGCGATACAGTTAAAAACCCAAGCTAGTTCGGCATGGGCACTGACCGCGCTTTGATTAAAAATTATATTTTTCTTTGGGTCTAGACCAGATGCTATCAATCCGGCCGTCACTTCGCGAGTGTTCAACGCCAAGCCTTTAGGGTCTTGCCATACGGTTATTGCGTGCAAATCAACTATACAATAAATACATTCATGTTCTTTTTGAAGAGCCACCCAGTTACGTAGTGCACCAAGGTAATTGCCCAAATGGAGATCCCCTGTGGGCTGAATGCCTGAAAAAATACGGCTCATATTTTTTATCCCAATATAACTTCAAAAGTTAGTAGTTAAGTTTTATAAATTTGGGCGTTATGGCGTTCCGGCCAAAAGAGGTCAAGTGGCTTTACGTTGATATATTTGCTTGAGCTCATTCCACTTAACCGCACCAAATAAAAAAACAAGGGAGCAATAGATTATTAGACCACCAAAGACAAGAATAGCCACAGAAATAAATTTAACCGATATTCCATAAGTTAAAAAATTGTTAAAAAATAGCACGCTAAAAAAAATCACAGCCCCCATTATGAAGCTTGCCACTACCATCCGCGGTAAACGAACGAGATTTCTTGAATCTAAAGTAAAATATCCTCGCCGCTTCAATATAAAGGCTAAGGCCAGTACATTGCACCATGCCGAGATCGCCGTCGCAATTGCAATTCCTAGATGCATAAATGGGCCCATTAAAATAAGGTTTAAAACTAGATTTATTAATAATGCAAAAGCTGCAATTTTAACTGGTGTAACTGTATCTTCTCGAGCAAAAAAACCAGGCACCAGAGCCTTAACCATAACATATGCGGGCAAACCGAGGGCATACATCGCAAGCGTATCTCCGGTAGCTTTAACTGATGCCGTGTCAAATGCCCCACGTTCGAATAACACTGAAATAATAGGTTGAGCAAGTACTACTAAGGCGACGGTTGCTGGAAGTGTTAGAAAAAGGGAAAATTCAACTGCACGGTTCTGGCTCTCGAGTGCGCCCTTATAATCTGCAGCACCCAACTGGCGGGACATTAATGGTAATAAAGCTGTACCAACCGCAACACCAACAACACCAAGCGGCAGCTGGTTAACTCGGTCAGCAAAAAACAAAAAAGAGATCGAACCAGATGGTAATAGAGATGCTATGATAGTATCAATCAGCAGACTAGCTTGATAAACGCCTGCACCAATTGCCACTGGCAAAATTCGGCGAAACATTTTTCGGATATTGTCCGTAAAGCGCGGCCTTATTAAGCGCAACCAAAAACCTGCCCAGCCGCAATTAAGCAACAACCAAACAAGCTGTAAAATACCTGCAACGGACACACCCCAAGCCAAGGCGTGAGCCGGTGTCTCCGTATGTTTAGAAAGTATTACTAAGGAACTTATTAAGCAAATATTCAGTAAAATCGGCGTAGCTGCGGCTGCGGCAAATTTACCGAGCGAATTTAATACTCCAGACATCAAAGACGCTAAGGAAATAAATAGTAAATAAGGGAATGTAATTCGAGTTAAAAGAATAGCAAGATCAAATTGCTCCGTATTATTCTTAAAACCCGGCGCAAACCCTACCATTAAATACGGCATCATAATCTGAAAAAAAACAACAAAAATTAGCATTGACCACAAAAGTACCGCTAAAGCTTGCTCAGCAAACACCTTGGCATTTATTTTCCCTTCATGCTCTAAAATACCAGAAAATTGGGGTACAAAGGCTGCATTAAAAGCACCCTCTGCAAAAAGCCTTCGAAAAAGATTTGGGATCTTAAAAGCTACAAAAAACACATCAGCAAGAACCCCGGTACCTAGAAAAGCCGCAATTAGTATATCGCGACAGAATCCCAAGATCCTGCTGACCATAGTAAAACTACTCACCGTAACTATTGAACGTACAAGTACCATCAAAAATCTATACCAACAAAGGTTAGAGCCCTGTAAAATAAATATTGAAACACGTTATTACTAAACAATAACTAATTTATTGGAATTAATAACAAAAGGACTTTACTAGCAACTCGATTTAAATCGTCAACAAATCCAACGTTAGCCCACGGGGAAATTTATTAACATAAACTTGACAGAATTACGATGGGCTATTCACCGTAACCTTTGTTTTTTTGCCTGTAGGTTTAACCGCCTTAGTAAGCTCTGCTCGTATATGATCAATTTTAGCCTCATGATCAATTTTGAGACCAAATATATCTTTAACATAAAATGTATCAACAACATGTTCACCGTAGGTCGTAATATGGGCCGAGCTAATTTTAAGCCCTAGTGAATTGATCACCGATGTAACGTCATATAAGAAGCCAACACGGTCACGTCCATTAACCTCAATCACTGTATCCGTCGCACTTGCCTTGTTATCAAAAATAATACGCGGAGCTACACTAAATACTTCTTCTTTGCGGATCATGCGGTTTTTTGATAATTTAGCCAATTCCCTTTTCAAATAGACTTTACCAGACAGGCTCTCTGAAATGCACACCCGTAAACGTTCAAGTTTGCGCGGCTGATTGTAAGCTTGATTATTAACATCTAAAATCGAAAAACTATCTATTACCATACCATCTGACATGGTAACAATCTTTGCATCCATAATGGTTGCACCCAACAAAGCAACAGCACCTGCAATTTGAGAAAAAAGCCCCGGGTGATCAGGCGTATAAATAGTAATTTCAGAAAATTCAAACTCCTCATCAACCCTAATATCAATATATAAACTTTCAGCGTTCAGCTTTGCTAACCGGACAACATTAGCATGGCGGACATGCACATCGCTGCCGTAAGTTAGCCAATATGATGGGTATCCCGTTGCAATAAAATCTTCAACCTGCTGCGATTTCCAGTGTTTTAAAGCCTCCCGCAAACTTTCTTGTGCATGCACAATTCGAGCTTGGCGATTATCCGTTATCATATCACCAGATATTGCCTCAAGCGTGCGATGAAAAAGTCCGTGCAATAAACCAGACTTCCATGAATTCCACGTTTTAGGCCCTACGGCTTTGATATCAACAATTGTCAAAACCAACAGTAAACGGAGACGTTCAACAGATTTTACAATTTCAATAAAGTCATTAATCGTTTTAGGATCATCAAAATCGCGTTTGAAAGCCGTATCGCTCATTATCAAGTGATTTAGGACCAACCACGCAACTGTTTCTGTTTCCTCTTCACTAAGACCAAATCGTGGGCATAGTTCCTTGGCAACCTCACTACCAATTTCCGAATGATCACCCCCTCTTCCTTTTGCTATATCGTGTAGCAAGACAGCAACATATAAAGCACGTCGAGATTGGATTTCAGACACCACTTGTGTTGCATTTGGAAGCTGGTCCAAAAGACCACCATTTTCTAATTGGGATAAAAGACCTATGGCGCGGATTGTGTGTTCATCAACTGTATAGGTGTGATACATGTCGTATTGCATCTGTGCAACAACCCTGCCAAAATCCGGAATAAATTTACCAAACACATCCGCCTCGTTCATCCGACGTAGAGTGATTTCAGGGTTTTTCTTTGCAATCAGCATCTTAATAAATAGACGGTTAGCCTCAGAATTTTTGCGTACGTTATTATTGATTAATTTAAGATTACGCGAAATCAAACGCAATGCCTCTGGATGGACATCCAAACCATGTTTTTGAGCTTCAAAGAAAATCCTTATTAATTTTAGTGGATCTTCTTTAAAGGCATTTTTATCCTTAACTGTAATCCGCCCCCGATCATCCAAAAATCCATCAATCTTAGTGCGGCGACGCAACACAGAAAATCCATTTGAAAACCGAAAAAACGGACGTTTTTTTTGCTGCTCTTCAAGCACGGCACAGAGCACACGGGTCAAATCACCAACATCTTTTGCAATCAAAAAATAGTGCTTCATAAACCTTTCAACTCCAGAAGATCCTGCGCGATCATTATAAGCCATGCGCTCGCCAACTGCTTTTTGTACATCAAAAGATATACGCTCCTCAGCCCTGTTGGTTAGATAATGAATATGACAACGAACTGTAGATAAAAAATCCAGGGCTTTCCGATAGCGCTTGACGTCTTGTCGAGTAAAAACCTTTAGAGAAATAAGTTCTTCTACTTCACCAACTCCATATAAGTATCGTGTCAACCAAAAAAGCGTTTGCAGATCCCGCAAGCCGCCTTTTCCCTCTTTTAAATTAGGCTCAACCACATAACGAGTATCACCCATTCGATCGTGACGTTCATCTCGCTCCTTTAATTTGGCTTCAACAAAAATGGCGCCGGTACCGTCAACAACCTCGGACTTAAAACGCTTCTGTAACTCTAAAAAAAGTGTCTGATCACCCCATAACCATCTCGCATCCAAAACCGACGTTCGAATAGTAAGATCCCGTTTGGCTAAACGGACCACATCGTCAACCGAACGGGTTGAGTGGCCAACTTTTAGACCCAAATCCCACAACATATAAAGTATAAACTCGATAATTTGTTCACTATATGGGGTTTCTTTATAGGGGATTAGAAACATCAAATCGACATCAGAAAATGGGGCTAGCTCACATCTTCCATATCCACCAACAGCGACAATACAAAGTTTTTCAGAGGTAGATTTAATGGCTGTCGGGTAAGCTCTGCGGGTCGCAACATCAAATATAATACGCACTAACTGATCAATTAAAAAAGTATTACCACGCATTACTTGGCCACCAAAATAAGTGTTTGCTCCGCCAATTTCAAATCGATTTTGCACCTCCGCTTTACCCATCATCAAAGCCGATTTAAGAACAGACAAGATTTCCTGGCGCTTTGAAGAATTATAGGCGTCATCACCCATTACAGAGTGAAGTTGCTCATCAATGGAAAGGCGATCAATGATTTCACGTTGTCGATTAATTTGGTTCATTATAGTCTATTTCTTAAACCACTTTTTAGATATCAATATAACTTGTTAAATTAACTTATCCGAGCCAACTATCTATATGATATAGTTTTTTACCTATTTTTTTATATCTTTTAATTTATAAATTATCTCCAACGCTTCTTTTGGACTTAACTCATCGGGTAAAATCTTATCTAGTTCTAACTCGACAGCTGATTTCTCTGACTTGACCTTGAGTTTAATGTCTGATTCGACAGGAAAAAGTGGTAAATCTGTCGTCAAAAATGCTACGTCTGTGGTTTTATTGCCCTCCCCCATAGAAGTCAAAACCTGCCTAGCGCGACTGACTACACTATCTGGAAGCCCTGCCAGCTTACCCACATGAATTCCATATGACTGATCCGCCGCTCCAGGAGCAACTTCATGCAAGAAAATAACATTACCATCCCATTCTTTTACTCGCATCATATGACAACTTAAACCATCTAACTTAGTCTCAAGCTGCGTAAGCTCATGATAGTGGGTGGCAAAAAGAGCACGAGACTTATTGATTTCGTAAAGATACTCAACTACAGCCCAAGCAATCGAAAGTCCATCAAAAGTCGCCGTGCCTCTACCAATTTCATCTAGTATTACAAAACTTCGTTTAGTTGCTTGTGAGAGAATAGCAGCCGTTTCAACCATCTCAACCATAAAGGTCGAACGCCCTCGCGCTAAATCATCAGCAGCACCAACTCTAGAAAATAATTTATCAACCACCCCAAGCTGAACCCTTTCAGCAGGGACATAAGAACCCATTTGTGCCAACACGACAATCAAAGCATTTTGCCTTAAAAATGTACTTTTTCCCGCCATATTAGGGCCTGTCAACAACCATATTTTGCTGGCACCGCTAAGGCTGCAATCATTTGCCACAAAACTCACGGCGGCGCTAGCAGCCGCATCTGACTCGTTTTCTTCTAATACCGCTCGTTCAACGATGGGGTGTCGCCCATTATAGATTTCAAAATCAAGGCCTTCATTTATCAGTGGGCGGCTATAACCTTGTTCAATTGCTAGGTTAGCAAGAGCCGCTGTAACATCTAAGCGCGCCAAAGCAGATGCCACTAAAGCAATTTCTTCAGCTTGGCTTAAAACGCTATTCGCCAATCTATCATAAAGCTCTAACTCCTTGGCTAACAACTTATCAGCAGCACTTGCGATCTTTCCTTCTAATTCACTTAGCTCAACGGTGGTATAACGGACGGCATTTTTTATTGTCTGGCGATGAATAAATATACCGTTCGGGCTAGCAAGCATAAGTTTTTCGTTGCGCAAAGACACCTCAACAAAATAACCAATAACGTTATTATGTTTAATTTTTAGATTTTGCACCCCTGAAACATTTATATAGTTAACCTGTAGTCTGGCAATAAGGTGTCTGCTTTCATCGCGAAGTTCCCGCAAATCGTCAAAAGGTTGTGAAAACCCCTTGGCGATAAAACCACCATCCCGAATATGAATTGGTAAATCTATTTCTAGTGCGTCGGTTAATAATTGCACCAGGTCAACGTGCTCACCAAAATCACCCAGCACATTCTGGATACCTTCGGGCAAGGTGTGTATTTGAAAACACATTTGAATTTCAGCTGATAGTGAAAGACCATCTCGTATCACCGCTAAATCACGCGGACCGCCTCGTGCCAAAGAAATTCTAGAAAGCGCTCGTTCAATGTCTGGGATCTGAATTAAATAATTTTTTAATACAACCAAGGCTTTATGGTTGTCATAAAAAAACTGGACCATATCTAGGCGACGATTGATAGACAAAACCTCAGTCAAAGGTGCCGAAAGTTGCCTCAAAAAAAGGCGTCCCCCTGCGCCAGTCAGGGTTTGGTCAATTAACGACAATAAGCTTCCCTTCCTCTCACCGGTCAACGTTTGTGTGAGCTCAAGGTTTCGACGTGTAGCTGCATCAATTTCCAACACAGCTCCTTCGGTAATTTGCTTTGGTGCGGCAATCCGCGGCAATCGTCCTCGCTGGGTCAACTCCACATAATCAATAAGCGCGCCGCCTGCCGATAATTCAGCCCGCGAAAAAGTGCCGTATGCATCTAATGTTTTAACTTTATATAAGTCTTGCAAACGCCGGTTACCATTAGCCGAATCAAATTTGCTAGCAGGTAAAATTGACAGACACTCTTTCCATGGTTCTAAAATGTTGTCTATATCTCCATTATTTAATAACTTATCCGAGATCAGCAATTCACCTGGGCTGACCCGGGCCAGTGCTGCCGCAATGGAATTTTTAAACAATGGTTGGGTTTGCAAATCTCCGGTCGACACATCGAGCCAAGCCAAGGCATATTTTGATTGTATTTCTGTCAATGCTGCTAAATAATTATTCTGCTTTTGGTCCAAAAGAGTTTCTTCTGTAAGGGTGCCCGCGGTAATAGTTCGCACAACTTCGCGCCGAACCACTGATTTAGCCCCGCGCTTTTTTGCTTCTACCGGGCTTTCTGTCTGTTCACAAATTACAACCTTATGGCCTTGTTTAATTAAACGGGACAAATAATTTTCATGGCTATGAACTGGCACCCCACACATAGCAATATCTTCGCCTAGATGTTTGCCACGTTTTGTTAAAGTAATGTTGAGCGCTGCCGCGGCAATGACAGCATCTTTAAAAAATAATTCATAAAAATCACCCATCCGATAAAATAACAAACCATCGGGATTCTCTCGTTTAATCGTTAAATATTGTTGCATCATTGGCGTGACGGATTTTGCGGGATCCTCTTTTAGTTTGGCCAACCCTCTTGATTTTTGTTGTTTGGTGTTCATCACAGTGTCTTTTCTGATTTAAAACGGTAGTGAATATTTTACCACGAACGCGCCTAGACAGTAGCTTAATTGGTGCAGTTGTACTAAACCAACCTAACTGTCATAAAACTGTAATAAAATTATAATAAAATGATTGCTTAAAACGCCAATTAATTTAAGGGTCGCATATGACAAAAAAAACTTCCTTAGATAAAGACTTAAAACGGATTGTACAGCTCGAACGGGCCACGGCAACAGTTGGCAAAAATAATATAAATCTAGCTATAAGTATATTATTTCTCATCGGTGTCGTGATTTTTGCAACTTTCCAAAATAATGGTAGTGAAAATAACACATTATTAATTGTTGCTGCCGTCATTGGGGGCTATATGGCACTCAATATTGGAGCCAATGATGTTGCCAATAATGTTGGGCCCGCGGTTGGCTCAAAAGCAATCACCTTGTTTGGGGCTCTTATAATTGCTGCAATTTTTGAATCTGCTGGGGCCATCATTGCCGGTGGCGATGTAGTTATTGACCCTAAGATAATCGCTGACAAAGAGATTTTTATTTGGGCAATGATGTCCGCTCTCTTGGCTGCAGCTGTTTGGGTAAATGTTGCTACTTATATTGGGGCACCTGTTTCAACTACCCATGCCGTTGTCGGTGGTGTTCTCGGTGCTGGTGTTGCGGCCGCAGGTGTTACAGCTGTGAATTGGCCAGTCATGCTAAAAATAGCTGCAAGTTGGGTTATTTCACCAGTTCTTGGCGGTGTTATCGCCGCTTGTTTTTTAGCCTTTGCCAAATATTTTATTCTTTACAAAGAAAATAAATTAGCAGCAGCTCAACGATGGGTCCCTGTTTTGGTGGGTATTCTTGCCAGCGCTTTTTCAGTTTATTTAGTTATGAAAGGCCTAAAAAAAGTTTGGCAGCCGGACACAGCAATAATCGCAATGATTGCCGCCGGTGCTTTTCTAATTGTCTACGCTACAGTTCGTCCTGTTGTCATTAATGCAGCAGCCAACATGCCCAATAAACGAAAATCTGTCAGCGATTTATTTACTATTCCTCTAATTTGTGCGGCAGCTTTATTAAGTTTTGCCCACGGAGCAAATGATGTTGCAAATGCCATTGGCCCCCTTGCCGCTATTGCTAGCGCCATAAATATTGGAACCATTGCTGCTAAAGTAACTTTACCAATCTGGATCCTAATTATTGGCGCCGTGGGTATTTCAATTGGACTGCTGTTATTTGGTCCCAAAGTAATAGAGATTGTTGGCGAAAAAATTACAAAATTAAATCGCGTGCGCGCATTCTGTATTGCACTTTCCGCAGCCATTACAGTAATTATTGCGTCAACGTTAGGCCTACCGGTAAGCTCTACACATATAGCTGTTGGTGCGGTCTTCGGCGTTGGTTTTTTGCGCGAATTATTAGTAAATAGAAACACCTCAATTAGCAAAGAAAACCCCCACGAAACAACTTCCAGCGCAATAGTAAACGGACAAATCCGTGAACCTGAATCAGAAACGTCCTCGAAAATCATATACAATAAAGCGGTGATGAAAAATCAAAAAAGAAAATTAATCCGACGTAGTCATTTAATAACAATAGTAGCAGCATGGGTAATTACCGTGCCAGCAGCAGCTATATTGTCAGGGTTAATTTTTTTTATTTTGCAAAAATTATAGTTCCTTTTTTCAACTCTTTGCCACGGAGAACCGAAACAACAAACACCCTCCAACGGAGATAGTGATTAAAATAAAATCAATAAGTTTATTTCTCACAAAATCTTCATCGCTCGGGATATGTAATTTCCTCGTACTCAAGTAGTTTTAAGTCTATCAAGTATCATCTAATCAACCCATCCAAATTAAATATTTTCTTGCTCACAGCTAATAAAAAAGCAGGATGTAGGGAATAAGTTTAAATAGCTTCTAAAATTAAGGAAATCCGCGTGAAACCTTGGGCGCAGACGTTGGCGGTCTACCGCGAAAATCGTATGGCAAAAATATTTTTGTTCGGGGTTATTAGCGGGTTTCCCTGGGTGTTGATTGGGACATGTCTATCGCTTTGGCTTAAAGAAAACGGTTTAAGTCGATCGACTATTGGATGGGCTGGTTTAATTTTTGGCGTTTATGCCTTAAATTTTCTTTGGGCGCCATTAATTGACAAACTGAAAATACCTTATTTTACTAAAACATTTGGCCATCGAAAATCTTGGGTTTTACTTTGTCAGATAATAATTTTTTTAGGGCTTTTTTCATGGAGCTTTATTGCTCCTACTGAAAACTTATTTTTCATAATAGTTGTTGGACTGTTTATAGCCATCTCTTCTGCTACTCAAGATATTGCAATTGATGCTTTCAGAATTGAACAAGCTAAGCGCTCCGAAGAAGCCGCAATGGCAGCTGGTGCTGCTATGGCTGTGATTGGTTGGTGGACCGGCTTCAAGGTCGGGGGCATCCTCTCTTTATACTCAGCTGAACTATTTCAACGCGCTGGTTTTGAGAACTATTGGCAATTAACATTTCTTTTGCTAAGCCTAATAATAATTATCTGTAGCTCCTGCCTAATAATGATAGATGAACCAATAAAATCTGAGTCAAAGACTATAAATGTTGATGCCAACTCCCACCTAATATGGTTATCTGAATGTATTCTAGATCCTATTCTTAGTTTCTTTAAAAAAAATGGTTGGGGTTTGGCTCTTGCCCTAATAAGCTTCATATTTTTGTTTAAGATTGGCGAGGCTTTTATGGGTAGAATGTCTATTATCTTCTATAAAGAAATTGGGTTTAGTAAAACAGATATTGCCCTTTATTCAAAAGGCGTAGGGTGGATCACAACGATTGCATTCACCCTGATAGGCGGGGTGTTTACCATTAAAGCCGGTATCTTTAAAGCGCTGGTGTTATCCGGAATTGCCATGGCAACAACCAACTTATTTTTTTCTTTAATGGCGTGGGTCGAACGATCAGAATTACTATTTGTTTTTGCAGTGCTCTTGGACGACCTTGCAACTGCCTTTGCAACAGTAACTTTTGTTGCCTTCATCTCCATTTTAATAGACCGTAATTATACAGCTACACAGTATGCTTTGTTAGCATCCGTGGGAACAGCTGGTAGAACTCTTTTAGCCTCCTCTTCTGGGGCAATGGTAGATTGGTTGAATGGAGATTGGGCATTATTCTTTGTTCTAACAACGATGATGGTTATACCATCGCTAATTTTACTTTTTTTAATCAAAAACAGACTTCCCGTTTAAACAGGTTATTCAAATTGCACCACGCTAGGCTTTTTTTTAGTTAACAGATGTGTGACATCAAAACAATCAGCGGTGGATCTAAGCTCAAAAAATGGCGGGCAAACCTCTGGGATGGTATGCTTTTTCCTTATCTACCATTAACGCAAATGTTATCCATGCCATAAACTAAAAATACCATAAATATAGTAATTTAATTTTCCATTTTAGTCATTTGGTTAAAAGTTCATCAATTGTGTCTAAAATATATTTTATTTTTATGCGAGCTACGCATGGAAAACGCCCGCTCTCTGGTGGCAAATGGCAGCTCCCCAGACATCCTTGGCACTCCATTGACTGAAAAATAAATCGTACATTATCCGGAGTAATCTCTCGAGAATAAGGTACAATTTCGTTTACATAGGCGGCGCTCGCCAAACAAACCGTGGGGGCGCCAAGTGCAACGGCAAGATGCATGACTGCAGTATCTACAGATATAACGAGATCAGCATTCATTAACTTCGGCGCCAAGTCCTCAAATGTAGAAGTATCGACGGTTGTGTTTGTCACTTTCAATAGATCTAAATATTCGGGGTTAATATCAATGTCGTTTGGAGCTCCAGCTATAACAAAATCATAGTCACCTTTTAGATGATCCATAATTTTAAGAAATACATCCGGCGGACTTTGCTTTTCTTTAACGGCAGAAAATGGAACTAGTATAATGGTGGGGCTAAAATACCCTTCCACCGCCTTTATGAAACCATCCGGCAGACGGACCCGTGGTGGTGGTAGATTGGTGCCAGTGAGCCAATCCGCAAATTTTAACCAACGTAAAACTTTATCTATATGGGCGGGCCCACTGTTAAAAAGGCGCGTATAAATAACTCGATTTTTTGATAATGCGCGATCATGCTTCCGCCACGAACGCGGCTCCATCGCAAGAACTTCTTTAGCGTTGCAGTATTTTATCACCATCTCATCAAGTTTAGGATGTCTGAGAAAGTCTGTACTGATAACACAACGATAATTTGCTAAATAAAACTGCCTGGCAATTTTATTCATATAAGTCCAACTTTTTCTAAAGGCTTTATAATCGACCGATAGAATTTGTATGTTTTTATTAAAAAGAAATGCCGCCTTGAGGGATTCTTTAGGTAACACCAGAGTAACACGCTCGCCCAATTGGGCCCTTCTTGTGAAACGGTCTATAACTATAGACAATAATATTGTATCTCCCAGACCGCCCGAGGATACTAACAAGAGCCCTGATGGAGGGTTGGGACGGCGTTTTTTGTAAAACCAGAACATACTATCAAAACAATCCTGTAGAATTAAAACTAATAGGCATTACCCAGTATTTAAGAGCTCTTTAGTATGTCCCCATATGGTGTCCACAGAAACGTCGCGAACGCATGGAAAAGCTTCAAACTTACTTTCTCGTTTGGTGCAACGCCAAAAACAGTGGTAACAAGGCATGTCTTCAAAAGCAAATTTAGCGTAGGGCGGGCAGACCTCCTCTGGATAGGGAACAAAACTGCCAAAATGCCCACCCCCTACAATCACCACCGTTGGTGTTTTTAGCGCAATTGATAAATGGGCGGGGCCTGTGTCATTACTGATCACACAAGCCGCGTGATTAAGTATATCTAGTAATTCAGGGAGCTCAGTTTTCCCAGTAAGGTCAACAATCCTTTCATCATGAGAACTATTTGGAACACTAGCAATCTTCTCATTTTGACCACCAACAATTATGACATTCAAACCTAACTCGATTAAGTGATTGGCTATATCTAGATAATTTTGAAATGGCCAACGCCGACCATATTCATTACTTCCAGGATTTAGAACGACATATCGTGAACTTTTGTTTTTGACATGTGACACACGTGGATACTGGTCACGCCAATTTATTTTTGGTGTTTTAGGCTGTATTTTCTTACCGGATATCTCAGATAAAAATCGGTAATGCCGCAGTATTTCATGGGTTGGGTAGGGGCCAGTATCAACAACGTAATCTACCTGACTTAAATAATAAGTAAATTCGGCGCGAGTGGTTTCATTTATAAAAGGCAACGACGATATTGATTTTGGCGCCCGAACCATCCAAACCAAACTATCGGCCATCATAGCCCGCCGCAAATATGAATCACATATTGTTACTACAGGCGAAATTTGTCGCACCATCAGGCCAACCTTAAGCCTATAGAATAATCGACGGGCAAACTTGTGTTCATCAATGACATGTAACTTATAACCGTCAAAGATTATACTGCCAATCGTCCCCCAACTTTTACACCCGAGCACTGTTATATTAGCTTTTTCAATGTTAAAAATACCGGCATACTCATCCAGAGCACGACGAAACAGCACCATATCTCCAATTCCGTCCATGCGAACAATCAATAAACCTTTGTTTTTTTTGAAAACCGGTGAATAACGCACCATAAGATCAAACAGTCTAAACAACCACCAGCGCCGCCTCATCCTGGCAGGAAACATCCGCCAAAACCGCGAAGTGGAGAACGCATTTTTGCCAAGTTTATAACCCGTTAACTTTTTTAATACTGCTTTATCTAAATCTCTTGAAATCACAATTAACCACGTAAATTTTTACTCAGCACGGCCTTAAGATCATTTTCAAACCGGGCTCCATAATTACCAATAATTTCAGCCGCCAGAATCCCGCCAATACGGCCACACATTTCAAGGTTTTTACCTTGGGTTAAACCGTACAGAAAACCGGCCGCGTATGAATCTCCAGCACCAGTCGTGTCAACTATATCTCGAACCTTTTCTGCAGGCAAAACATACATTTCATCGCCACTAATAACCACAGACCCTTGCGAACCGCGGGTCAATGCAACAATATCGCAATTTCCACTAACTTTTTGTATGGCTTCATCAAAAGTATCAACTTGGTATAATGATTTAATTTCATCTTCATTAGCAAATAAAATATCCACGTGATTACAAACAAAATCAACAAAAGCCCCTCTATGACGATCAACACAAAACTGATCAGACAGACTCAGCGACACCTTTCTATTGGCTTTTTTGGCAAGTTTAGCTGCTTTAATAAAGGCTGCTTTAGCTTTAGGTGGATCATACAAATAACCCTCTAAATAAATTACCTTTGATGACATAATAACTTGTTCATCAATATCGTTCGGGTTGAGCGCGGTGCATGCACCTAAAAATGTCTGCATAGTACGCTCCGCATCTGGCGTTACATAAATCAAACAGCGGGCTGTAGGATCTCCATCAGCGTCAGGCTCGGTCTCATAAGAAACACCGGCGCGCCGGATGTCATTAGTAAAAACATCTCCCAATTGATCCCGGCAAACTTTACCAACAAAAGCGCCTGAACCACCTATAGCCGCCAAACATGCAATCGTATTTGCTGCAGAACCGCCGGAAATTTCAATACTAGATTTCATAAAACCATAGAGTTTTTCCGCTGTTTTACTATCAATGATCGTCATGGACCCTTTTATGAGATCGTGTTGGTCTAAGAAACTATCCTCTGAATGAGACAAAACATCAACAATCGCATTCCCAATACCAACAACATCAAATTTTATTACCGTCATTCAATTTCACCTTCTCATTAGTGTTTGTTCAATTTAAATAAATGTAGCGTATGCCAAGCATCGCTGAGTTTCATGGGTGTGCAAAGTTTACCTGTGACAGTTCACTTGTAGTATTGAACAAAGCCATGTAAAGAACAAATACAAAAACATTTATAGCTATTTTGGTATAGAAGATAAATGATAGCCTTTTTTTCTCTCGCCATAATTCAACTCTTCGATAAATCACTGCAGAAAACACTTTGGATTGGTGTTGTTGGATCAGCTGTTATCTTTTTAATTATTTGGTTAGCGGTCGGACATACGTTGTCACAAATAGAATTGTTTTCACCTGGAAGGTTTTTTGGAATATTTGATTGGGTTTTTGTAAAAATAACCGATATTTTTGGCGGTGCCATAATTTTTATTGTAACTTGGTTCCTGTTTCCGTCAGTGGTAACGCTAATTATTACCTTTTTTCTCGAAAACGTAATCCAAGCAGTTGAAAAAAAACACTATCCTAATCTACAAGAAACACGCCGACAGGGCATAACAGAAATCGGTATAATTACTTTAAAATTTACGTTATTATCTATTATTTTAAATATACTGGTTTTACCGTTTTATATAGGTTTCTTTTTTCTTGGACCTCTGAATTTACTTATCTTCTACGCGCTAAACGGATATCTTTTAGGTCGGGAATACTTTGAGCTCGTAGCGTATCGCCGGTTGGAACCAGACAAAGCTGGCGTTTTATATAAATCTTTTCAAGTCCAAGTATTCATAGCAGGCGTAATTAGTGCCTTTATAATGACAATTCCAATAGTAAATATGGTCGCACCAATAATTTTAGCAGCAACAATGGTACATTTAATACAAAGATGCAAAAATAGAAAGAATGCAGCCGATGCTTAATCAAAACTATAATCTTTTATGTTTAGCTTTTAAACGGTAGTATTTACCACTAAACTTGATTGCATATTACTTTGATAATTGATTGGAAATTAAAGTGGTAAAAAAAACTGACTTGCAGAACAACACAACAGATGATCATACGGTCGCTTCTGCGAACGGGCCAAAATCTTTTACAAATACCAACGCCGAAAACCTAACTAAAACAGGAGGGGCTCCATTTCATCCCTATAAACCCCACCACATTATAGACATCCCTGGGCAAACAAAACGATTAGATGATATGCTATCTATGGATAATGATGCCAATAGATTGACCGTTGGACAAAATATTTCCCTAAATGGTGAAATTGTAGCTTGCGAGAAACTTATTGTAGAAGGGCACGNNNNCCCCGAGAAAAGCGCGCCTGATTGAAGTTGGAAATTTGGTTAAAATAAAACAGCGTGCACTCTTAATTTTAATTGGTCTTCATACGCTTTTGTTCGTAAGCGCGTGCGCGTACGAGCCAAAAACGATGGTCAAAATACCCCGGGCCTTGGAAACCAGCATTAGTTCAAATATAAAAAAAACAACTTCTATCAAAAATAAATTAAAAAACGCCCTTCCACATAAAATTGCTAACAGCACAATTAAAAAACAGCGGCTCCCGATTATTGAGATTGATCTTTCAAAGTTCAAAAATAATCTAATCGGCTTGAACAAATTCGAAATTATAGAACTTTTAGATACCCCAAAATTCAAGAGGACAGAGCACCCTGCTAGTATATGGCAATACCAGAGTTTTATTTGTTTTGTAGATATATTCTTTTATACTCACAAAAAAGACATGGTCGTCGATCATGTCGAAATTAGAAGTAAGAACGTTAAAAATGTTAGTGAAAAAATTTGTTTTGCTAGTCTTTTAGATCCAGAGTACGCCGGGGGAATTTCAACGCTATAAAGTCCGATAAATAGGTTTGGTGGCTCGTAAAAACAAGCGATTAAGAATAAAAACCCAACTAAAATTCAAGTGTGGTTTTTGCTTTAAAGCCGCAAAATTCATTAACCACACAATTAGGACAATCTGGCTTGCGGGCCTTACATACATAACGCCCAAGTAAAATTAACCAATGATGTGCTTGGTACATGAACTCTGACGGGGTAACTTTTTCAAATTTCTTTTCGACCTCTAGTGGCGTTTTACCTGGAGCAATTCCTGTACGATTTCCCACCCGAAACAAATGCGTATCAACTGCAATAGTCGGGTGACCAAATGCAATATTCAGCACAACATTTGCCGTCTTCCGACCAACCCCAGGCAATCTTTGTAGTTCATCCCGCCCTTCTGGAACCAAACCATTATATTCATCTAATAACAGATGACTAAGTTTGATAATGTTCTTTGCCTTACTATTAAACAAACCGATGGTTTTAATGTAATTTCTAAGTTCTTTCTCACCAAGTTCGATCATTTGTTTGGGGGACTGGATTTTTTTAAACAAAGAACGAGTTGCCTTATTAACTCCAATATCCGTGGCTTGGGCCGATAAAACTACTGCGATTAAAAGTGTGTAGTCATTAACATAATATAACTCACCTTTTGGATCAGGATTTTGTTTTTTTAAATTTGAATAAAATGCATGGATTGTGCTTTTTTTCATATGAAGCGATCTACTGATTGAATTTTTATACAATAATCTATAACGAAGCCATTAAAACTCACACTCATAACGGGCTACACATTACAACAGCAACTTCCACCAAGTTCAAGAACCCTTCTTAAATCCAAGCACATCTAACATATCATAAAACCCCGGTGATTGTCCCTTAGTCCAGAGAGCGGCATAAATTGCTCCTTTTGAAAAAATTCCGCGAGAAGCCGCCTTGTGGTTTAACTCGATGCACTCACTGTCACTAGCAAAAATAACACTGTGATTGCCGACAACCTCACCACCGCGCAATGATGCAAAGCCTATCTCACCTTTTTTCCGTGCTCCGGTTTTACCATTACGACCCCTTACCGACACATCATTCAATTCTACAGATCTACCTTTAGCAGCGGCTTCACCAAAAGCAATAGCGGTCCCAGATGGCGCATCAACTTTGTGTTTATGGTGCATCTCAAGGATTTCTATATCAAAATTATCATCAAGCAGGGTTGAAAGTTGCTCCGTCAGCGCAATTAAGGCATTAACACCAATAGAAAAATTCATGGCCTTAACAATAGCCACACCTTTTGCCGCCATCTCTATCGCTGCGTACTCCTGTTGATCATGGCCAGTTGTACCCAATATAAAGCTCGTCTTATATTTTTGCGCAAATTTAAGATGCTGTGCGGTTGCCGCTGGAAGGGTAAAATCTATGATCACATCAGACACTTGAAATAAATTTTCTGCATCTTCAGATATTATCAATCCACATTCAGGTAAACCGGAAAAAACCGCAACATCTGCACCAAGCGCAGTATTGTTGGGCCCTTCCGTCCCACCAGCGAGCTCACACCCCCGAGTTTTTGATACCTCTTGTACCAGCATTTGGCCCATACGGCCCGCACAACCAACAATTCCGATTTTCATTTTATATACCCCGATAAACGGTATCTAATCTTTTAAATCTTCCCATAGATCTTTAACCTTTGTAAAAAATCCCTCAGATTCTGGATTATTCTGTTCTGAACCACCTTCAGATTCAAATTGTTTTAATAATTCTTTTTGCTTTTTTGTTAAATTAACTGGCGTTTCAACAGATGCCTGAACAAACATATCCCCGCGTTCTTTTGAACGAAGGATCGACATACCTTTACCTTTAAGTCTAAATTGACAACCAGATTGCGTTCCTGTGGGAATTGTAACCCGAGCACGCGCACCATCAACAGTTGGCACCTCTATATGACCCCCAAGAGTTGCCGTCGTAATTGGAATAGGAACAGCACAATAAATGTTGGCACCGTCTCGTTGAAAAATATGATGGGAAGATACTGTTATAAAAATATATAAATCGCCCGCTGGCGCGCCATTAAGTCCAGCCTCACCTTCACCCGAAAGCCGGATGCGCGTGCCATCTTCGACCCCGGGCGGAATCGTAACTGAAAGAGTTTTTTCCTGATGAACTCGGCCAGATCCACTACAACCAGAACATGGGGTTTTAATAAACTTACCGGCACCTCTACAAGTCGAACACGCCCGTTCAATTGTAAAAAAACCTTGCTGTGCACGCACCTTACCATGGCCATTGCAAGTTGGACACGAATCAGGTGCTGTGCCACCCTTGGTACCAATTCCGCTACAATCTTGACACGCAATAGATGTTGGCACTCGTATGTTAGTTTTGTCACCTGTAAATGCTTTGGTAACGCTAACTTCCATGTTGTAACGAAGGTCAGATCCACGACCAGAACCTTGTCTGTCCCCTCTACTTCCACCACCCACAAAATCGCCAAACATGTCTTCAAAAATATCACTGAAACCTGCACCACCAAATCCACCACTACTCTGTCCGCCTTGCTCAAAAGCAGCATGGCCAAAACGATCATACGCCGCGCGTTTTTCTTCATCGAATAGCACGTCATTAGCCTCGTTTACTTCTTTAAAACGTTTTTCCGCTTCGGGATTGTCGGCGTTTTGATCAGGGTGATACTTCATCGCCATTTTTCTATACGCTCTTTTTATATCGTCTTGAGACGCGTTTTGATCAATGCCGAGCGTTTTATAATAATCTTCTTTAGCCATGGGTCGACCTTATGTTGAAATATAGCGGGTATCTAAACTAAACGATAGAATGTTCGCTACATTGATATACCTAACCATCTTTCTTTTCACCGTCTTTCTTTTCACCATCTTTCTTTTCACCATCTTTAGTTTCTGAGTCCACCTCTTCAAATTCAGCATCAACAATTATCTCATCTGAACCACCGGGCGTTTGCTCGCTTGTATTGTTGGTTGAATCAAATCCTTCCGGCACCTCATCAGTCGCCTCTTGGCTAGCCTTATACATTGCCTCTCCGAGCTTCATAGACACCTCCATCAAAGCATCGGATTTTTCTTTCATCTCTTCAGGTTTAGCCTCTTCATTTGCAAGCATCTCTTTTAAGGAAGAAACCGCTAACTCAATTTTACCTCGCTCATCTTCAGAGACCTTGTCACCATAATCACTAAGATTTTTTTCCGTCGAATGAATTAAAGAATCAGCCTGATTGCGCACCTCAACTAACTCTTTGCGTTCTTTATCATCGTCTGCATGTGCTTCAGCATCTTGAACCATTTGTTCTATATCTGAGTCGGACAGCCCGCCAGAAGCTTGAATACGAATTTGCTGCTCTTTACCAGTGGCTTTATCTTTTGCTGATACATTTACAATTCCATTTGCATCAATATCAAACGTAACCTCAATTTGAGGCATTCCACGGGGGCTCGGTGGAATACCGACCAAATCAAATTGGCCGAGCAACTTATTATCAGCCGCCATCTCACGCTCCCCTTGAAAAACCCTAATGGTTACAGACCCCTGATTATCCTCAGCAGTAGAAAACACCTGGCTCTTTCTAGTAGGAATGGTCGTATTACGATCAATAAGTCGGGTGAACACTCCACCTAAAGTTTCAATCCCTAAAGACAAAGGCGTTACATCAAGCAAAAGAACATCTTTAACGTCACCCTGCAAAACACCGCCTTGAATAGCGGCCCCTAGCGCCACAACCTCATCTGGATTTACACCTTTATTTGGTTCTTTGCCAAAAAAATCCTGGACAATTTCTTGAACTTTAGGCATGCGTGTCATGCCACCAACCAAAATCACCTCATCAAGTTCACCCGCTGTTATACCCGCGTCTTTTAACGCCGCTTTACATGGTTTAATTGTTCGCTCAATTAGTTTTTCTACAAGGGCCTCAAGCTTGGCTCTTGTTAATTTAATATTCAAGTGTTTGGGGCCAGTTTGATCTGCCGTAATAAATGGCAGATTAACCTCAGTCTGAACAGAGCTGGAAAGCTCAACCTTAGCTTTCTCCGCACCTTCCTTTAACCGCTGCAAAGCCAGGCGATCTTCACGAAGATCAACCCCCTGTTCTTTTTTAAACTCATCAGCTAAATAGTCGATGATACATTGGTCAAAATCTTCTCCACCGAGAAACGTGTCACCGTTGGTGGACTTAACTTCAAAAACACCATCGCCTATTTCTAGAACAGACACATCAAACGTGCCACCGCCTAAGTCATAAACAACAATAGTCCCACTTTCATTCTTATCCAAACCGTAAGCCAGCGCAGCCGCTGTTGGTTCATTGATAATCCTAAGCACCTCCAAACCGGCTATTTTACCAGCATCTTTAGTTGCTTGACGCTGAGAATCATTAAAGTAGGCGGGCACGGTAATTACAGCCTGAGAAACATCTTCACCGAGAAAGCTCTCGGCAGTTTCTTTCATTTTTTGCAAAATAAAAGCGCTGATTTGACTTGGACTATATTTTTCACCTTCAGCCTCAACCCATGCATCACCGTTGTCTCCGGAGACAATGTGGTAAGGTACAAGTTCTTTATCTTTTTCCGTCAGCGGGTCATCGAACCTTCGTCCGATCAAGCGCTTAATTGCAAAAAGCGTGTTTTCTGGGTTGGTAACTCCTTGCCGTTTAGCGGGCTGTCCAACTAGGCGCTCGCCGTCGTCTGCAAAAGCAACCATAGACGGCGTTGTGCGCGCACCTTCAGAGTTTTCAATTACTTTGGCATCCTTCCCCTCCATCAATGCAATACAAGAGTTGGTTGTGCCTAAATCAATTCCAATTACTTTGCTCATATTTTATTCCCTCTCAAGCTAACAACAAGCGTTCATCACCCTATTTTACTTCGGCACCAAACAAACCGTACTGTAGGTTAAATTATTGCTTCAATTCGATTAATTTATTGAAAATTAAGCGCTTAGCTTATCAAATACATTACGTAGCGGTTATATAAGCCGTCACATATTGAGCCGCAACCGCTCATTAGCATTATTTTTTAAAATACCCAAATAATTATCAAAGCTCTTTATCAAGCTGGGCATTCTTTCCTTCGGTGACTTTATTTGCTGCCTCGGACTGTTTTTCATAGGCAGACGAGCTATCGTTAGCCGACTTTTCTTTAGCCGACTCAACAATTTGTAAAGCTTCTTCCGTCACCTCAAGCTTTGGGGCCCCTTTTGAGACACCCACCATCGCGGGGCGCAACAAACGATCGTGCAAAACATAACCTTTCTGAATTTCCTGTACCACCATCCCAGCGGGCTGATCAGGATCGTCCACCTCAAACATAGCCTGGTGAATGTTATGATCAAACTTTTGTCCTACAGATTCAATTGACTTAATGTTAAACTGTTCAAACGTATTTATTAGTTCCTTATCGGTCATTTCTATACCAACACAAAGGTTGCTGAGCTCTTCATTTTTGGCTTTAGCGTCATCACTAACACTACTCAAAGCACGTGTTAAATTATCGGCAACAGAAATAATTTGGCGCGCAAAATTCGTGATTGCATATTTGGATGTATCTGCTTTTTCGCGCTCTGTCCTGCGGCGAATATTTTCGCCTTCTGCCAATGACCTTAAAAGCTGGTCTTTAGTAGCCGCAACTTCTGACTGAAGCTCCTCATAAGTTGGCGGCGCTTCCTCATCAACAGATTTGTCTTCATCTTCAGTGTTGGAACTGTCAGCCTCAGCCTCTTCTCTAGTTGACGGATCAATCTCAACGTCTTCTGTTATCTCATTATCCGGGAGATTATCTTCGTTTAATTCTTCTGAGCCATTATTTAGAATTTCTTCATCCGAACCTTTTTTTTGATCTTGATTCTCAATGTTCATAGTAAATAATTTTCCTTCTTTATTTTTTAGCCTAACACACTTAACCCTGCATATTAGCCAATTAGTTTGCCAATTAATTTAGCCGTATAATCAACCATAGGAATAATGCGGGCATAATTCATTCGAGTTGGTCCAATAATACCAATAGCACCAATGAACTGACTTGAGCTCGAATGATATGGTGCAACAATAAACGAACAACCAGATAGATCAAACAGCTCGTTGTCTGCTCCAATGAAGATTTGAACGCCCTCCGCACGATCTGCAAGATCCAGCAACCTCAGCATAGTCTCATCAGTTTCTAGAGCACTAAACAACCTACGAATAGATTCCAAATCGGCAATCGCGTTGACATCATCTAATAAATTCCCCTGGCCTCGTATTATCAGTGTGCCCGGGGTTGTATGAGAGCTTTTTTCACCGGCCCAAGTAGCAAGTCCTGCTTCCACAACTTTGGCTGATAATTTGTTTAGCCGAACACGGCTTTCCCCTATTTCAGAAACAATCAATGCGCGCACTTCATTTAAAGTATGCCCCACAAGTCGCGCATTTAAATAATTCGTGGCTTCCGTGAAGACAAATGCAGGTATATCGCGCGGGACTTCAAGTATACGGTTTTCAACAATCCCCTCTGCTGTAACCAAAACCACCAGCGCTCGGCCAGGGCTAAGGTTAATAAATTCAATATGTTTAAGTGGCGATTCTGTTGTTGGCGCCAAAACTAGACCAGCACAGTTCGAAAGTCCGGATAACGTTGACCCAGCTTCCTCCAACATACCTTCAACGCTTTTACCGGTGCCCGCCAACCTACCTTCAAGATTGTCGCGTTCGTCTGAAGATAAATTACCAATTTCCAACAGCCCGTCGACAAATATTTTAAGGCCTAACTCCGTTGGCATCCGGCCAGCTGAAATATGGGGCGCAAATAATAATCCACAATTCTCAAGATCCGCCATGACATTACGTACCGTCGCGGGGGAGAGATTGGCTGATAATTGCTCAGACAATAAACGCGAGCCGATGGGGTCGCCGGTCTCAACATAAGACTCGACAATTTTCATAAAAATTTCTCTTGAGCGATCACTTAGCTCAAAGATAATTGATCGTTTTGTATCCATAGTTTCTTATAGTAAACAAAAGGTAGCAGAAATGTAGGTATGCTCATCCGCCGCGTCAACGGCAGCAAGTCAAATAAAGAAAATTATTACTATAGGGGCAACAAGGCAAAAAATAACAAAATAAGGAAATAAACATGGTGCGCCCATCCGGTCGAATTCCAAATCAGATGCGAGATGTTTCAATCACTCCAAATGTAAATAAGCACGCAGAAGGTTCCTGTTTAATAAAATTTGGTGACACTCATGTTATCTGCACCGCATCCATTGAAGAACGCCTTCCGCCATGGCTTCGAGATGCTGGGCATGGCTGGGTTACCGCTGAATATGGTATGTTACCAAGGTCAACTAATTCTCGCTCCAATAGAGAAGCCGCACGTGGCGGCCAAGGTGGGCGCACACACGAAATACAGCGACTTATCGGACGCTCTCTTCGAGCCATAACCAACCTCAATGATTTAGGTGAAATACAAATCAGGGTTGATTGTGACGTAATTCAAGCCGATGGCGGGACCCGGACAGCATCAATTACAGGTGGCTTTGTGGCTTTGCACCTCGCTTGTCAAAACCTGGTAAATTTAGGGGTGTTACAAAAGGTACCCTTGCGCGGACAAATAGCAGCAATATCCTGCGGAATCTATGAAAACACGCCGGTTTTAGATCTGGATTATTTAGAAGATAGTAATGCTCAAGCAGATAGTAACTTCGTCTTAACTGAAAATCACGATATCGCAGAAATTCAAGGGGCCGCAGAACAAAGGCCTTTTTCGGAAGCCTATTTTATTGACATGCTTGAACTTGCTAAAAAAGGCGTGTCTGAGTTAATCCTTATCCAAAAAGCAGCCCTTGAGCTCTAAGTATCTACAGCAAATAATATTATGTTATATAAAGCCTCAAATATAAGTTTATGAATGACACGAAAATTTATTGAAAACAGTGCAGTTATCGCGAGCCACAATCTCGGGAAAGTCAGTGAAATTAGTAAATTACTTGTTCCACTTGGAATTACTACAATTTCCGCAAGAGAACTTGGTCTCGCAGAGCCTGACGAAAATGGACAGACATTTATTGAAAATGCCGAAATAAAAGCGCTGGCCGCAGCAAAAGGATCAGGTCTGCCGGCCCTTGCGGATGATTCTGGTCTAGTAATCCCCATCCTAGGAGGTGACCCAGGAATCTATTCAGCTCGGTGGGCATTAGATCCAAACGGCAAGGGTGGAAGTTTTACTAGTGCAGTTAAAAAAATTAAACACTCTATCGAAAAAATGGGAGCAACTTCTGAGGGGCAGAAGGCATCTTTTGCTTGTGCTTTAAGTCTCTGTTGGCCCGATGAAGTTATTATTAGTTTTGAGGGTTTTGTCCACGGCTCACTTACCTTTCCACCCAGGGGCAACAAAGGTTTCGGATATGATCCAATTTTTATTCCAGAAAACCATCAATTAACTTTTGGCGAAATGGATCCAATTGAAAAACATCAAATAAGTCACCGCGCCCAGGCCTTTAAAAAACTCATAGGACTCTGTTTTAATTGAATAAAGATTTAGAAATGGGGATCTATATCCATTGGCCTTTTTGTGAAAAAAAATGCCCCTATTGTGATTTTAATAGCCATGTTCGGGACAATATTAATCATTTAAAGTGGTTAAAAGCTTATCTAAATGAACTTAGATACTATGCTAGTGAAACATCTGAACGTGTCATCAGCAGCGTTTTTTTTGGGGGTGGCACGCCGTCGTTAATGAAACCCTCTGTAATAGAAAAAATATTGAACGAAATCCAATCGCTGTGGCATTGTTCAAAAGACATGGAAGTCACGGCAGAAGCCAATCCCTCCTCTTCAGAGACCCAGCTTTTTAAGGATTTCCGGGGCGCAGGTATCAACCGACTTTCAGTAGGTGTTCAAAGCCTCAACAATCAATCGCTAATGTTTTTAGGGCGACTACATAATGCAGATGACGCTAGAAAGGCAATCAAAGCTGCAACGAAAATATTTCCAAAAATTTCTTTTGATTTAATATATGCTCTCCCTGGACAAACTCCAATAACTTGGAAAAAAGAGCTTGCCAGCGCCATTAAAATCGCAGAGGGACACCTTTCACTATATCAATTAACCATTGAACCCGGCACCGAATTTCATAAAAAACGAATTAAAGCGGCAAATGAAGATATCGGTGCCGCGCTATTTGAATTAACCCAGGAAATTATGGATAACGCCGGCCTCCCTGCCTACGAAATTTCAAATCACGCAAAAAAGGGGCAGGAAAGCCGTCACAATTTGATTTACTGGCGAGGTGGTGACTATTTAGGCATTGGGCCGGGAGCACACGGTAGAATAACCCACGCATATAAAACTGAAATGATGCATAATTATCGCGAACCAGAAATATGGTTAAACTTAGCAATAACAAAAAAATATGGACAGCAAAAACGTGCCGCCCTCAGCAAAGAAGAGCGTCGAAATGAATTGGTTTTAATGGGACTGCGTTTAATTGAGGGCATTTCATTGGATCATTTTAATTCATTAACAAATCAGCATTTAACCAAAATAATAGATAAAAATAGAATAACCGCCCTTGCAGATCAAGGATATCTAACGCTAAGTAATACAGTTTTAAAAACGACCGTTGCAGGTAGACAACGCTTGAACGCCGTCCTTACATATTTACTAACATAATTTAATTTCAATTAATTTCCCCCCCCCCAAATTAGCGGTGCTTGACTGATTATTTTAATGTTGCGCCTGCCTACTTGAAACACAGAAAGTCCTCGCTCAACAAAGCCTGCAGGCACAAATCTAAAAATCCCATCTAGGCCCTGGAAGCCCTGTGGCGCAGTAATTTCTGACAATTTATATAAAGATCTTGTTGGCTCCCCTAATGCCATTTCATCACTTTGGGCAAAAACTGCAGCCAACGCGGTAGCATCATAAGCAAGTGTCGCCAACCGGGGCGGGCGGGCACCATAAATTAATTCATATTGATCAATAAAGGCGCGTCGCCCTTCTGGAGACGGCGCCGCAAACCAACCACCAACTAACGCTGGCTCAGAACCAATGCCAGCTATATCCCAGTAACCCGTTCCAAGCATTCTAATTTTCTTAGGGTCAATATCATAGTAAGGAAGTAATGCGGCAATAGATTTTAACGTTTTACCCCCATCGGCTATTAGTAACGCCTCAAAAGAAACGTCCCCCATGGTTTGCAAGTTTTCTAAGCGCTTTAAAGCCAACTTTGCGACCTCATCATTTCGTTCTGCCAAAAGACGGCGCTCATCAAGTAATATTCGGCGGCGCTCATCATAATTAGCGAGGTTTTTGATAACCGGGTGAAAATCCGTAACCTGTGGATCGTAGAAAGCTTGTTTAATTATTTCAATACCATTTTTATCAGTGGTTTGTTTAAGCGCGCTGGCTATAGTCAAACCGTAATCGTTATCTGGTGCCAAGACAGCAAATCGACGAACACCTTGTTTTATGGCATACGTCACGACCCTACGAACCTGCTCTTGCGGCAAGAATCCCATAATAAAAACACCGTCACCAGCAACCTTTCTATCATTTGAAAAGGCAATAACTTTTATACCCGCTGCTCGCGCAGCGGGGGCAACAGCAGCGACAGAACCAGCAAAGAGCGGCCCCAATATTAGAGATGCACCATCACCAATTGCGAGAGCTGCCGCATCCAAAGCGCCGCTTTCCGTTCCCCTCGTATCTTGTGGTAATAATTCAAACTGCTTGTCCGCAAAATGAAACAGGGCTAGCTGGGCGGCATTTAACATCGCCTGCCCTAATTTTGCATGTTGGCCTGTTAATGGTAACAAAATTGCAATCCTGGGCACACCCGGTTCCACTGGGGGGGCTGGAGGTACCAAAAAGCGTTTTTCATTAAATGGTTTTAGATCCCTATTATTGTCATGATCTATATTAGCAGCGCGTTCAAATTCTAGGTTTTTAGGCAGTGTAACTAGTTTCTCTTTCGAAGAGGGCAACAATTGGGTCAGTTGAACAGAATTGAAAGAAGTTGCTTGAATCAACCCCCAGCTATTGCTCAAATATTGCGTTCCACAAACACCCATATTCGGTGTTAATATTAATAAAACCGTTATTAAAAAAAAAGTACGCGATAGTAACAACATGAAAGACTTTCGAAAAAAATAATTCTTTTGATTATTCATTTTCTATAAATAAAGGAGGCCTCATGAGAAGTAAACCAGATGTTAATAATCTAAATTCAACACTTTCATCTGGGCTTTATCTGGTGGCTACACCAATTGGGAATCTAATGGACTTGAGTATACGAGCAATTGAAATTTTACGGAATGTTGATATCATTGCCTGTGAAGACACTCGAGTCACCAGCAAAATTCTCAATAGACACACTATAAAAACCAGAATGAAGACATACCATGAACACAACGCAAACCGAATGCGCCCCATACTACTACGCACCATTAAAAACGGTGGATCAATTGCTCTAGTTTCTGATGCTGGCACACCAACAATTTCAGATCCAGGATATAAATTAGTAAAAGAATGCGTTGAATACGGCCTTGATATTACAGCAATACCCGGAGCCAATGCCGCAATTACCAGCCTAGTACTCTCAGGTCTTCCAACAAATAGATTTTTGTTTGCCGGGTTTTTAAACTCTAAAACGCGCCAGAGGTGCCAAGAATTGGCAGAGCTTTCAAATGTACCAACAACATTAATTTTCTACGAATCAGCCAAACGTTTAACAGCCACTTTGAAAGATATGGTTAAACAATTAGGAGATAGGCCCGCCGCTATTGCTCGCGAACTCACAAAGCGTCACGAAGAAATCCGGCGCGATACTCTATCAAAACTCACCGCCCACTATCTTAATGTTGGCGCTCCTAAAGGGGAAATTGTAATCGTCGTCGGCCCGCCCTTGAAAAAAACGCCCTTTTCAAACAAGGACCTAGATGATCTCGTTTTAAAACAGCTGCAAACAATTGAAACGGGCCGATCTAAACGACAAGTTTATTCCCGAGCCTTAAAATTGCTTGAAACACAATCTCAAAAAAAACCAACGTGATAAAGAAACTATTAGGTAAAGTTCTTTTTATAAAGTTTAATTATCAATTAGTTTCCCATTAATAAAGTATCATTATGTTAATATTTTTAAAACGAGGGTCAAAAGAAATGGCGCGTATACTAAATGATTCAGCTTTATTAATAATATTTATCATTTTTTTATTATCTTTTTCTTCAGGTTGCACAACTCTAGTTGGCGCAGGAGCAACCATTGGTGTTGCAGCCGTGCAAGAACGAGGTATAAAAAAGCGGGTCAAAGATTTAAAAATAGAGGCTCTTGTACTTGAACAGTTTATTAAAGCGGGTCTCAAACTAACCGCAACTATTGGGGCCGAGGTTTACGAAGGTCGTGTACTATTAACCGGTGCAAGCAAAAATACCAAAATCACCGACCAAGCTGTAAAACTTGCCTGGACAATCGACGGTGTTAAAGAAGTGATCAATGAAATTCAGGTTGATCGCAGTTCCACTATTTCAAATTTTGCCCAAGACACCTGGATTACCGCTCAAATAAAATCGAACATGACTTTCGATCCACGTATCTATTCTATTAATTACACAGTCGAAACAGTTAATGGTACGGTATATCTTATTGGTATTGCACAAAATAAAGTAGAACATGATCAAGCTAAACAGCATGCAGCGAAAGTAAAATTTGTCCGCAATGTGATTAGCCACGTGCGGATTAAGAAATAATTGAGTTTTAAGCACAATAGAATTTGGTGTTGGTATCGGTATTTACGACGTAATATCTATTAACTAATATAGGGTCCCAATAAATTATCACCACAAACCGAAATTAGGACGTGTGTTATATGACCTTAACCGTTGCCATACAAATGGACCCCATTGGCTCAATTGATATATCTGCAGATAGTACATTTGTTCTAGCACTTGAAGCACAGGCAAGGGGTTACAAGCTTTATCATTATCTTCCGCGGGATCTAGCGCTAACTAATGGATGTATATTAGCTAATGCAAGCCCCCTTATAGTACGGCCCATAACTGGAGATCATTTTACACTTGGCACACAAGAACGGATTGATCTCGCCGAGGTTGATGTGGTTCTCATGCGTCAAGATCCACCATTTGATTTATCTTATATTACTGCAACCCACTTACTAGAACACATACACCCAAAAACATTAGTAGTGAACGACCCTGCCCAAGTACGAAATGCCCCAGAAAAAATTTTTGTTACCCACTTTCCGGATTTAATGCCGCCAACATTAATTACTTCCAATAAAAAACAGATCCTGGATTTCCGGACAGAATATCAAGATATTATAATCAAGCCGCTATTTGGCAATGGCGGGGAAGGGGTTTTTCATATTAAACAGGATGATGAAAACCTTAATTCTTTATTAGAAATATTCGACAAGCTTTACCGCGAGCCCATTATTGTTCAGCGCTATGAGCCAGCCGTCCGTAAGGGCGACAAGCGCATAATTCTAATTGATGGGGAACCAGCAGGCGCTCTAAATCGGGTTCCTGCAACGGGCGAATCAAGATCAAACCTACACGTGGGCGGTACCGCCGAAAAAAGCAAACTAACAAAACGAGAAAAAGCGATTTGCAATTCAATTGGTCCAACACTTAGAGAACGCGGACTTATTTTTGTAGGCATTGATGTGATCGGTGATTACTTAACCGAGATTAACGTTACTTCACCCACCTGCTTACAAGAAATCAACCTTTTTGACGGAGTAAAACTTGAATCAGCTATCTGGGATACGATTTTAGTTAAATTAAAAAAACCAATGTAAATACGATTCATACAAAATAGTTTGCTGTTGTCCATACCGGTTAATGCCACGGTAATATTTCATAAGACGTTCTAATTAATTGGATCACTTTATTAAATAATTGAAATAACGTATTATTTTGGGCGGCTACTTTGCACAACTTCCGTAAGTTGGATAGCAAGCCTGTCTTCAACAATTACAACTTCACCACGAGCAACCAATTGACGCTCAGCACGTATATCTATCGGCTCGTTAATTAAACAATCTAATTCAACCACCGCGCCGCGACCTAACTGCAAAATCTGGCTAACCTTAAGGTCTGCTGTACCTAAAACAGCCACAACATCTATATCAACGCCGTTTAAAGCCGCATCAGTAGTAGCGCCCATAACATCGCCAATCGTATTGGGCGTGCCAGCTTCGGTCTGGGTCTCAGATGATTCTTCGTCAGCCATTCTTTCGCTTTTCTACATTGAATGTCATTGATGACACTATATCTGTTAAATCTACGTTTTAGCAATTTATCATCAAGGGATTAGTGAGTGGTTAACGTAACTCTCGTGATTTTTTAATCATATAGCGACCATGGGACCCATTTTTCTACCTCCCATAATATGAACATGCAAGTGTGGGACCTCTTGCATACCATTATCTCCTGTATTAACTAAAATACGATAACCGGGTGTCGATAGCCCTAATTGGCGTGCCGTGTTGCCAACTGCCCTAAAAAACCCAGCAATTTCCGAATCGCTTGCCGAAGCTATAAAATCATCAATCGAGACATATGGACCCTTGGGAATTACGAGAACATGTATTGGTGCTTGTGGATTAATATCATTAAACGCCAAAGCATTATCATCTTCATAAACTTTAACGCACGAAACTTCTTCGCGCAAAA
>LWDU01040836.1_pt1 | contig 84673 bp, 65 predicted proteins | sample 727161 | NCBI WGS metagenome assembly LWDU01 (sample SAMN04566230, study PRJNA314399) | hydrothermal vent metagenome | isolation source: deep sea hydrothermal plume seawater | place: Mexico: Gulf of California, Guaymas Basin | collected 2004-07-11
AGGGCGGCGGCACCGAGGCCGACAAACGAGATGATCGCTGTGCGCGACATGGGACGGGGGCAGGCGGAAGGGGCTTGGTGAACGAAAGAAGAAATCAGGGCTCGGACCGCCAGCGGCCCACCGCTCGCAACAACGACAGTGTGCCACCAAAGAAACCGAGACCCACGCCCAGGATGAGTCCCCATGGACGGCTCCCGAGTCGCCCATCGACCCAATGACCCGCAAGGGCAAAGAGGCTGATCACAGCGCCGAACTGCACGCCGATCCCCGCAAAGCGACCCAACGTGTGGAAGGGACCCTGCTGGGTCTCTTCCGAAGGCACGGGGGGCTGATCGGGGGTCATGGGGGCAGTCAGTGCGGACTGTGAACCGGGCGGTCGAAGGCCGCATCGGGCCCTGTCATACCAAGCCCGAAGTGGGTTGGAATCTGGGGACCGGAACGGAGTTTCGGACCTGAGCTTCGAATTGACAACGGCCAGCGCTCCGAGGGGGCTCTTGTGCCCCAAAACGAAGTTCAAACCGCTTTTCAGGCCGAACAATGTAGGGGTGTGAGCCCCCTCGTCAATGGCCGGAGGGGAAATTGTGCCAGCACCGGGCGCACCCGCTTCCCTCTCCGAGATCGCCCGGCTAGCATGCTCGCCCGTTCGCCGGCGTCCATCCCAAACAGGGTCCCGGCGAGCTGGACTCTGACCTTCGCGCAGGGCCTGGCCCTGCACCCTACCCCTTGCCCCCATCTGCCCCGTGGAACGCACCCTCGTCCTCCTCAAGCCCGACTCCACCCAGCGTGGCCTCGTCGGCCGCATCCTGACCCGTTTCGAAGAAAAGGGCCTCAAGCTCATCAGCCTCAAAATGCGACAGTTCCCCGAGGAACACCTGCGCGAGCACTACGCAGTGCATGCCGAGCGCCCCTTCTTCAGCAACCTGGTGAGCTACATGGGCTCCGGCCCCGTGGTGGCCCTCGTCCTGGAGGGTCTGGAGGCCATCTCCGTGGTGCGCACCCTCGTCGGGGCCACGAACGGCCGTGAATCGGCCCCGGGTACCATCCGAGGCGACTTCGGCATGAGCTTCTCCAACAACCTGGTGCACGCCTCGGACAGCAGCGAATCCGCGGCGACCGAGCTGGCCCTCTGGTTCCCCGACGCCGATGAACTGGTGGAGTGGAGCCCGGCGGACCTTGAATGGCGCTACAACGTGGGCGAGGAGCTGGCCTGAGGCAGCAGCCCGAGAGCATCCCGTCTCTCCAGGCCGGCCACGTCGCCGAGCTGGTGGCGGAACTGCAGCCGCTCCTCAAGGGCTGCGGCGTGCGCGAGATCCAGGCCCTGCCACCCCGTGACCTGCTGCTGATCGTCGAGCCGCCCCCCACCCCGGACGGCCCCCCCATCCTACGCCTGCGCTTGAGCGCGAGCCCCGAGACCGCCCGCCTGCACCTGCAACAGGACCGGGTTCTCGTCCACGATGGCCCCGAGGGCCCCTTCTTCAAGCTCCTGAACGCGGAGTTGGCGGGCGCCATAGTGCGGCGCGTGGAACAGGTGCGCGGCGATCGGATCGTGCGACTGGAGTTCGGCGCCACACCCTCCGGACGCCGACGCGCCCTCATGGCGGAGCTGGTGGGCCGCCACTCCAACCTGATCCTGGTGGGACCCGAGGATGAGGTCCTGGGCATGCTGGTGCCGGCCCCGGCCCGCAAGGCCCACGCGCCACGCATCGTGGTGGGCCAGGCCTGGTCCCCCCCAGGCGGCAAGGCCGCCGGACCAGGCACAGACTCGGTAAGTCTGTCAGAGGTCTACGCCGAGCCCGACACGCTCCCCCCCGGCCCCGTCAAGGACCGCGCCCCTCTCTCCTGGCGTGTGGAATGCGCCGTGGGCGGGGCGGCACAGGTCAATCGGCAGGACAGTCTGCGCAAGAAGTTGCAGTCCCGGGCCCAACGCAAGCTCACCCGTGCGCGCGGCCTGGTCAAGGGGCTCCTCAAGCGATCCACCGCCATCGACGGGGCGGAGCGGGTGCAGCAAGATGGAGAGCTGCTCAAGTCCGTGGTGGGCCGCCTGAAACGCGGACAGAGCAGCGTCGAGGTCCCTGACTGGTTCACCGAAGATGCGCCTATGCGCACCCTGGAGCTGGATCCGCGCCGGCAGCCCACCGAGAACGTGCAACGCTACTTCGACCGACACAAGAAACTCCTGCGCGGGCGTGAGTCTTTGGAGCGCGAGCTGCAACTGGCACAGGACAAGGTGACCGGGCTGGAAGCCCTCCTGCTTGCGGCTGAGGATGATGACCAGGATCCCGCCGCCCTCGACGCACAGGGAGTTGAGGCGGGCCTGCTAGACAAGCCCCAAGAAGCCGATCCTCGCAAGCGCAAGGCCCCCGAACCACGCAAGCCCTACCTCACGTATCGGGTGCACGGGGACCTGGAAGCACGCGTGGGCCGCACGGCCAAGGACAACGACGACCTCACCTTTCGCCATGCCCGGGGCAATGACCTGTGGATGCACACGGCGGACTGCCCCGGCTCCCACGTGGTACTGAGGTTGGAGCGAGGGCAGGAAGCGTCGCAGGAGGCCATTCTGGAAGCCGGTATGTTGGCCGTCCATTTCTCGCCAGCGCGCCAGACGGGCCGCGCCCAGGTACACGTCGCACCCGTCAAGCTGGTCCACAAGCCGCGCGGCGCGAAGCCGGGTCTGGTGACCCTGTCGGGTGGCAAGACTATCCACGTACGGGTGAAACAATCGCGACTGACCGAGCTACTCCGGGGATAGAAGCCCGCCTCGGCACTCCACCCTCCTATCGACTACACTCCACTCATGGCTCCCCTCCCCCATTTGACCCTCGCCAAGACCGTCACTGTCGTCCTGTGCATCCTGGCCCTGCTGGGTGCCTGCAATTCTCAGGATAAATCCGGCATGACCAAGGAGGCCAAGCTCGGGCTACGCCTGGAAGCTGGCCTCGGGTACTTCCTGGAGGGCAAACTGGACCGGGCACAGCAACAGGTCCAAAGGGGCCTGCTGTTGGACGATGACAATGAGCGCCTGCTCTTGTTGTTGGGTGACATCCACCAAGCCCGCGGCACGACGGCCGACATCCGAGCCGCCGAAGCCATCTTCAGGGCACACCCCGCCCAGCACGATTTTCGTGTCCGACTGGGCTTGGGCATGGCGCTCGAACGGCTTGGGATCCTGTACGACGATGCCGCGTCCGCCATCCGGTCAGGGGACCAAACAACGGACGCCTTGGATCCAGCCAAGCGCGCCGATGCGCTGGCAGCCCATGCGCAGGAAGCCTGGACTGAATGCAGGGAGAGCTACCTCAAGACCATCGAGATCCACTTGGGCAACATAAAGGCCGTCGCAGGACTGGTGCGGGTCTGCGCCCTCCTGGGCGATGAGGTTGCAAGTACCCAGTGGGGCCGGGAGTACATCCAAATCCTGAAGAGCGCCAGCCGCATCCGTCAGCTCGAGCTGGAGGACGCCACCCTGGCCGCCAACCGTGAGAGCGAATTGAGAGGCGCCATCGCCCTCAACGATGAAGCCACCGTTAAGACACACCTGCACATCAGCACGATCTACACCCGTCAGGGCAACCTTCAGGCGGCCGTGGATGAGCTAGGCGCGGTGCTCGCCATTAACCCCGACCTCCCCCAGGCCTATAGCCGCAGGGCGCAGCTGTACTTTGACCTCGCCCAGTATCAACGCGCCTACGACACGCTGCAGAGCTTCCTCAAGCTCTCGGCCCATCAGCCCTTCGATCACCCCGACATCCGCCAGGCGTATACGCTCCAGAGGCGCTGCAAAGACGCTCTGTCTGCGGCAGACCTGCTCGGCTCCGATGGCTGAGACCGCCGCTGGATTCGCTCACTTTGAAGCGGAAGCCTCGCCGTAGCGCATTTCGAGAGTCTTGACCGCTGGCGGATTCTCCACACCCCGTGGCGACAACACGGTGACGAACAGCCGATCGTACTCAGAGTCCTTCAGCGCGGGAGTTCCGCGCAAAGACACGACTCCCTCCACACGGCCCCCCAGAGCCAGAACCAGGCCTGGCGTCGTGTTGGAGTGGCCGCTGACGACGGCGACCGATCCCGAGCGTAGCCCGGCTACCTGCTCGACGAAGGAGTCCAGCGCAGCGGGCGAGTAGAGTTCAATCTCCACGTCCAGAGCGGCGGCCAAGGGCGCCAGAGTTTGGCGCGTGCGCCGGGTGTCGGTGCTGAACAGGTGCGTCACGCCTGCGCTCTGGAGCACCCTTGCCAACTCGCGGGCGCGGGCCTGACCGCGCTCGGTAAGCTCGGGATCCACCGGGTCCGCGAGGTTCTTCTCCGCGTGCCGCACGGCGATCACCGTCACCGGTTCGAGGGTCGTTGGCGGAGCCGGAGCAGGGTCCTGGACGACACCCAAGGTGAGGAGGGCCAGCGTGCACAGAACAGAAGGGCGCAGGGAATGAAGCATGCCCCCAGTATGACGGGCAGGCCCCCTGATCCCGATGCAGAAGTTTCTCTGGGGAATGGGTTGACGGATATGCCACCGTTGGCATATTTATGCAGTAGATCTGCATATTTCTCGCATACCACTGCCCCTCATGACTCCATCATCTCTCAAACTTGCGCGTAGGAGGGCCATCATAGAGCTCCTGCAAGCAGAGAAGGTGCATAATCATGCCGAACTGGCCGCCCTTCTTGACGCTCGCGGGCAGGCGGTCAACCAGGCGACCCTGTCCCGGGATCTGCGTGACCTCGGGGTCGTCAAAGGCTCGGACGGCTACACCCTCTCCGAGGGGGGTGCCCAATCACTGGAGGCCCCCGGCCAGCGGCTGATCCTTGCGGCTCGCCAGTACCTCTCATCCATAGTCCAGGCGCAAAATCAGGTCCTCTTGAAGACTCCGCCTGGAGGTGCCCAGCCCCTGGCCCTCGCCCTGGATGCCGGGGACAACGAAGACCTGCTGGGGACCCTGGCCGGCGACGACACGATCCTCTTGATCGCCGCCGACGCCCCGGGTGCCGAACGGCTTGTGACCTGGCTTGAGGGCATGAGATGAAGCGCGCCATCGTGGTAGGCAGTAGCGGCTACGCGGGCCGGGAGTTGTGCGGCCTCCTGGCCGCGCACCCCGAGATCGAATTGTGGGCGTGCATGACCTCGCGCTCGACTTCCCAGCCCGCGCGGTCGCTGGATGCTCAAAGCCCTCTGAACCCCGAGCGGTTTGGCGAAGCGGACGTGGTGTTCCTGTGCACTCCCCACGGCAAGGCAGCGACCCTGGCGCGGGCCGCGCTGGATGCGGGCAGCGCCGTGGTAGATCTCTCCGCCGACCTGCGCCTTCGGGATGCGCAACAGTACGCCGAAGTCTACGGGCTGCCCCACCCGGCGCCCGAGCTCCTGGACCAGGTGGTCTACGGCTTGACCGAGCGCGCGAGGATTCAACTCCAAGGGGCACGGGCGGTGGCCAACCCCGGCTGCTACCCCACTTCGGTTCTCCTGCCAGTCCAGCCTCTGCTGGACGCCGGTCTGCTCGCGCCCCAGGCCCCCATCGTGGCCGATGCCAAGAGCGGCGTCTCGGGAGCCGGTAAAGCACCCACCGAAGTCACGCACTTTGGCAACGTGCACGAGAACTTCCGCGCCTACCAGATTGGCACCCACCGCCACGCGCCCGAGATCGCTCAGGAAGCGGGCATCGATCGCCTGGTCTTCGTCCCACACCTGCTGCCCTGCCTACGCGGCATTCTCACGACCCTCTACCTCACCCCCCACCCGGGGCAGGCCTCCGAAGAACGCGCCGTCGAGTTCCGGTCCTGCCTGCTCGAGGCCTACGCGGGCGAGCCCTTCGTGCAGGTCCTGGGGGAGGGCACACCCGAATTGAAGGACGTGCTCCATACCAATCGTTGCCACATCGCCGTACACGCCGCCGGACCGCTGGTGGTGGTGACGAGCGCCCTCGACAACCTGCTCAAGGGCGCTGCGGGCCAGGCCCTGCAGAACGCCAACCTGATGCTGGGTCTCCCCGAGACGCTGGGCCTGCCCGGAGCGCTACACAAGCCAACCCACACGGGGGTCCTGGCGTGAGTGCCCAACCCCTGCTCGTCATCAAGATCGGTGGCGACCTGCTTGAGGGGGGCGCCACCTTGGAGGCGACCGCCGCTTCCATCGCCGCTACCTGGCGCGCCGGGTACCGGGTGGTGGTGGTCCACGGCGGTGGATCGGAGATCGCCCGCTGGGCCAAGGCGCTCGGACTCACCGAGCACAAGGTGGATGGGCTGCGGGTCACGGATGCCCAGACCGCCGAAGTCGCGCTGGCGGTGCTGGCGGGAACCCAGGGCAAGTCCCTGGCGGCGGCCCTCGGACGGCAAGGCTGCGAGGCGATCTCTGTGTGCGGGGCTGACGCCGGGCTGCTGACGGCGCGGGTGGCGCGCGAGGGAACCCTGGGATTCGTGGGCGAGGTGCAGGAGGTTCGCACCGGGTTGATCCGGGACCTACTGAAGCAAGGGCGTATACCTCTCATCGCGCCCATGGCACCCCTGGCCGAGGGGCAGGGGCCCCTGCACAACATCAACGCCGACGCGGCGGCTGGGCCGATCGCGGTGGCTTTGGGGGCCGATGCGCTGCTGCTCTTGACGAACGTGGAGGGCGTACTCGATGGCAAGGGAGAGTGCGTCGAACAACTGGATGCTGGAGGGGTGGCGGCCTTGATGGCCGAGGGGGTTCTGGCTGCAGGTATCGTCCCGAAAGTCCACGCCGCGCTGGAGGCGGCCGAAGCTCTGCCCCATGCGCATGTGCGTATCGCGCAGGCACCCCGGAATGGCGCCTCGTTGCACACACTCCTGGAGAACCAAGAGGGAACACTCCTCTCAGCTCAAGAGGCCCTGACCCATGACTAGCTCCCTCATGAGCACCTACCGCTCCGGTGGCCCGCAGTACGTTGCGGGCCAGGGTGCCGTGCTGTTCGACGCCGAGGGGCGCGAGTGGGTCGACCTGCTCTCAGGGCTGGGAGTCACGGTGCTCGGGCACTCGCACCCGCGCTGGGTGGAGGCCGTGCAGGAACAGGCGGCGCGCCTGGTGCACACCTCGAACCTGTATCCGCAGGCGACAGCAGAAAAGGTGGCGCGGCACCTGTGTGAGCTGACCCACATGGATGGGGTGTTCTTCAGCAACAGCGGCACTGAGGCCGTTGAGTGCGCACTCAAGTTGGCGCGCAAGGCAGCAGGTCAAGGCCAACACGCAATCGGCACACACTTCCTGGCCCTGGAAGGCAGCTTCCACGGGCGCAGCCTGGGCAGCTTGTCGGTCACCTCCAATGCCGGGTACCGCTCGCCATTCGCCCCCAGTCTCGAGGCGCGCTTCGTGCCGCGCAACGAGGTGCAGGCCTTGGAGGAAGCCTTCCAACGGGGCGCGCCGGCAGCACTCATTCTAGAGCCCATCCAGGGCGAGGGCGGCCTGCACGTGCTGGACATCGCCTACCTACAGAGCGCACGGGAACTGTGCGACCGCTATGGCAGCGTGCTCATCAGCGATGAGGTGCAGTGTGGAATGGGCCGCAGCGGCACGTTCGTTGCCTTTGAGAAGGCGGGGGTCCAACCGGATGTGATCACTCTGGCCAAGCCCCTAGCCGGCGGTTTGCCGGTGGGCGCCACCCTCGCACGTGGCCCCCTGGCCCAGACCCTGCGTCCAGGGGATCACGGCTCCACCTTCGGCGGCGGCCCCCTGGTCATGCAGGCGGCATGGGTAGTGCTGGATGAACTGACCCGCGGTGGGCTGCTCCAGGATTTGGCACCCAAGGCCAAGAGGCTGACCGCCGGACTCGATGCCCTCGTCGCCCGCCACGAGCTCGCCAGCGAAAGGCGCGGCTACGGTTGGATGCAGGGACTGGTCCTGCCCGGCCAGGCAGATGCCGTCCAGGCGGCCATGGGCGAGCTCGGTTTCCTGGTGGGAACCGCCGCCGGCGACGTGCTGCGCCTCTTGCCGCCCTTCGTACTCACCTCTGAACAACTCGACCAAGCCCTCACTGCCCTGGACGATGTCCTTGGCGCATACCCCCAACCCCTTCCCTGCACTTCGTGATGGAACACGCCTTCCCCCACCAGAATCTCGTCAGCGTGGCCGACCTCAAGCTCGACCACATCCTGAGCCTCTTCTCCACCGCAGCCGCCCTGAAAGCCGAACGCGATCGCTACAACGATCTCTTGGCTGGCAAGCGCCTGGCCATGGTCTTTGAAAAGGAGAGCCTGCGCACGCGCTTTACCTTCGACATCGGCATGCAGGACCTGGGCGGCAGCGCGGTGTTCCTGGACCACACCAGCGCGCGCCTCGGCAGCCGCGAGTCCGTGCCCGACATGGCCAAGAACCTGGAGCGCTGGGTGCACGCCATCGTGGCGCGTACCTACAAGCACCGGGCCGTGACCGAGCTGGCCAAGCACGCGCAGATCCCCGTGATCAATGGACTCTCAGATTTCCTGCACCCCTGCCAGGCCCTGACGGACTTCTTCACCCTGTGGGAGAAGTGGGGCTCGGTCGAGGGTCGACGCATCGCCTACATCGGGGACGGCAACAACACCTGCCACTCCCTGATGCACGTGGCCTCGATCCTGGGGGCGCACATCACCGTCTGCACGCCGGAGGGCTACGAGCCCAATCTGAAGGTCATGAACCAATGCCTGGCCGCGGCTGCCATCTCGGGCTCAGAGGTCACCTGCTGCAACGATCCGGTGCAAGCCATGCAAGGTGCCGAGGCCGTGTACACGGACGTCTGGGCCTCCATGGGCCAGGAGGACGAGACCGAAGAGCGCAGCGCGATCTTCGCCGAGTACCAGGTGAATGAGACCCTGCTCGGCCACAGTGAGGACGCGCTCTTCATGCACTGTCTGCCGGCACACCGCGGCCAGGAGGTGAGCGCAGGCGTGATCGACTCCGAGCGCTCCATCGTGTTTGACATCGCCGAGAACCGGCTCCACGTGCAGAAGTCCATCCTGGTCTGGCTGCTGGCACCGCACCTGGCCCCCCACTCCACGGCACCCGCCGACAGCCTCCAGTCCCAACTCGCATGAGCGCCCCCAAAATCGTCCTCGCCTACTCCGGCGGCCTCGACACTTCGATCATCATCCCCTGGCTCAAGGAAGAGAAGGGGATGGAGGTCCACTGCCTGGCCGGGGACGTGGGCCAGGGAGCCGAGGAGTTGGTCGGTCTGGAAGAGAAGGCGGCCCGCTCCGGCGCAGCCTCCTGTCGGGTCGTGGACCTGCGTTCGGAGTTCCTGACCGAGTGCGTCTGGCCCGCACTCAAGGCCCTGGCGGTCTACGAGGGGCGGTACCTCCTGGGTACCTCCCTGGCGCGACCGGTGCTGGCCCGGGCCCAGGTGGCCTACGCCCGGGAGGTGGGTGCCGAGGCCCTCTGCCACGGCTGCACGGGCAAGGGCAATGACCAGGTGCGCTTTGAGCTCGGCTACATGGCCTTCGCCCCGGAGATGCAGATCATTGCACCCTGGCGCGAGTGGTCCATCACCAGCCGCGAGGAGGCCATCGACTACGCCGCCGAACACCAGATTCCCATCACCGCCACACGCGAGAAAATCTACTCCCGCGATCGCAACCTGTGGCACATCTCCCACGAGGGCGGCGCCATCGAGGATCCCTCCAACCCGCCGCCCGCCGATGCCTGGCAGTGGACCACCGATCCCAAGGCAGCGCCCGATGAGGCGCAGTGCGTCACGCTGACTTTCGAGAAAGGAGTGCCCGTCGCCGTGGACGGTCAGGCTCTGGAGCCCGTCCCCCTCCTGGAACGGCTCAATGAGCTGGGTGCCGCGCACGGGGTGGGCCGTGTGGACATCGTCGAGAACCGCCTCGTGGGCATGAAGTCCCGCGGCCTCTACGAGACGCCCGGTGGGACGATCCTGATGGAAGGTCTGCGCTCCCTGCGCGCCCTGTGTGTGGAGCGTGACAGCGCCGATCTTGCGGACCGCCTCGCTCCCGAGTGGGCACGCCTGGTCTACAACGGCCAATGGTTCCATCCCAAGCGTGAGGCCATGGACGCTTTCTTCGATTGCCTGGCCCAGACCCAGACGGGCGAGGTCACCGTCGAGTTGTTCAAGGGCAAGGCCACCTCCCTGCACGCTTCAAGTCCCCACAGCCTGTACCGCGAAGACCTCGCCTCCTTCACCATGGGTGAGGGCTTCCAGCCCCAGGACTCCGAAGGGTTCGTGCGCCTCTTCGGTCTGCCGGGCACTGTGGCCCAGGCCGTCGCCACGGAGTCAAGGACATGAGCTCCACCGAGAAAATGTGGGGCGGCCGCTTTGAGGGCGCCAGTGACCCGGCCTTCGAAGCGTTCAACTGCAGTCTCGGGTTCGATGCGCGCCTCCTGCAGGAGGACCTGACGGGCAGCTGCGCCTGGGCACGGGCTCTTGGTCAGGCCGGAGTGCTCGAGGAAGGAGAAGTGAAGCAGCTGGTCGCCGCCCTCGAACAGCTGGGCACGGAATTGCGGGACGATCCCACACCCCTCAATCAGAGCGCAGCGGAGGACATCCACGGCTTTGTGGAGCACGCCCTGCAAGCGCGAGTCGGGGATCTGGCGCGCAAGCTGCACACGGGGCGCTCGCGCAATGACCAGGTGGCCACCGACCTGAAGCTGCACCTGCGTGGTCAGGTAGCCAGCCTGTGCGCTGGCGCCCGGGAGTTGATGGGTGCTCTCGTGGACCTGGCCCACGACACCGCAGATCTGGCCCTGCCCGGCCACACCCACCTGCAGCGAGCCCAAGCCGTCACGGCGGGACACCATGCCCTGGCTTACGTGGAGATGCTGGGCCGGGACGTGTCGCGGCTGGAGGCCGCCCAGGAACGGGCGGACACCTGCCCTCTCGGCGCGGCGGCTCTGGGAGGCACGGCCTGGCCCGTGGACCGCAAGGCCCTGGCCGCGGACCTTGGCTTCGGCGCGGGCCCCACGCGCAACAGCATGGACGCGGTCAGCGATCGGGACCACGCCACCGAGGTCCTCTTCGCTTGCTCGCTATTGATGGTGCACCTCTCACGGTTGGCCGAGGACTGGATCTTCTACTGCAGCCAGGAGGCGGGGTATCTACGCCTCGCAGACGAGGTGTCCACCGGCTCCAGCCTGATGCCCCAGAAACGCAACCCCGATGCCCTGGAACTGGTGCGCGGCAAGTGCGCCCGGGTTCAGGGTGACCTGACCACGATGCTCACCCTGCAGAAGGGTCTACCGCTGACCTACGACAAGGATCTACAGGAGGACAAGGAGTGCCTGTTCGATGCATTGGATACCACCCGCGCCTGCCTGCTGGTGACAACCACGGTGGTGCGCAGCGCGCGCTACGACGCCGAGCGCTGCCGCGCCGCCTGCGCCGGAGGATTCATGGAGGCCACGGATCTGGCCGACCTCCTCGTCGGGGCCGGCCTGCCCTTCCGCGATGCTCACGGGCGAGTGGGCGCCGCCGTGCGCGCGGCCGAGAAAGCGGGGGTGAGCTTGGCGGACCTCGACGCCTCCGACCGGGAGCAGCATCTGCCCGAATTGTCAGGCGTGGATCTGGCCAGCGTCTTGTCCGTGGAGGCCTGCCTTGATCGACACGACTGCCTGGGAGGCACCGCGCCCCATCAGGTCCTAGCCCAGGCCCGGGCCTGGAAAGAGAGGCTGCAAGCATGAGCGGCGTCACTATTCGCCCCGCTACCCTCACGGACGCCACTACCATTCTCGAGCTGGTCAACCGACTGGCCGCCGAGCAGGTCATGCTGCCCCGCTCCCCCGCCTCGGTCATCGAACACATTCGGGACTTCGTGGTGGCCGAGGTGGATGGCGCCTTCGCCGGATGCGGCGCCCTGGCCATCGTCTGGACCGACATGGCGGAGATCCGCTCCATCGCCGTGGATCCCGTCCATCAGGGACTGGGCCTGGGCCGCCGCATGGCCGAGGTCCTGATCGCCGAGGCGCGCCAGTTGGGGCTGCCCCAGGTAATGGCCTTCACCTACGTGACCGGCTTCTTCACGGGGCTGGGCTTCGAGGTCGTCGAGCACTCGCGTCTGCCCCACAAGGTCTTCAACGACTGCCTGAACTGCCCCAAGTTCTACTCCTGTGACGAGACGGCCGTGCTCCTGGCCCTAGTGCCCAAGGAGGAGATCCCTGCACCCATCGGCGGGACAGCCCACCTGCCTCTGCCGGGCAAGGGCGCACTTCGGCCAGGGATGCCTACTCCAAAATCGACCTGACCGCGCTCGGGTCTACTGGTCGTCAGCGGTCCCGGGCAGCGCGCGCTTGGGATTGCGCGCCAGGTTCGAGCTCCCGCGGGTGTTGCCCCGGGGAACCACCCAACCCTGCTCGGGGATCAACTCGAGGGCCGAGTCGTGGATGGCCGTTCCGCCGGGCTCGACGGGGCGCAGATGTCCGGGATTGAACGTAGCGGGGTCGTCCCCGTGCACGGCCGAGTGGGTTCTGACGGTCACTCCACCCTCCAAGCCGCTCGGCGCGGGTCCAACGTTTAGCCCCGCACCCTCCCCACCCAAGAAGTGGATCATGCCCAGGGCAAAAACCAACCCCGCGGCGGCGGCCAGGCTGGCCACACGCAGGCGCGGGAAGGAGTACACGGGCGCCGGACCGGCTTGGGGCGTGCTTGCAGGCCGCTGGGGAACGAGCACTTCTCGCTCCGCCCCCGAACCCGCAATCAATCCCTCAGCAACCAGACCGGCTCGTACCCCACCCCACACAGACCCGCCTTCGGGTGAAAACTCATCCGACTGCAGCATGGAAACCAGCGCTCCCCGTGCCTGACGGGCACGGTCCTCATGGAGGCGACAGGTCTCGCAATCGTCCAGATGGGCCTTCACCTGGGCCAACTCCTGAAGCTCCATGTCGCCGCCCACGTAAAGGGGCAGGGCGGCACGGGCATCGGCGCAGTTGGGCAAAGGGTTGGACATGGGTGTGGGGGGAATAGGTGTGCTTTCGTTCTTCAGGGGGGTCTACGGGGCCCAGGACTTAGCCGTTGGCACCGTCTTGTCAGAAAATGGGGCTTTTAGGCCTCTTCTCCCTCCTCGAGCAGGCCCCAATCTGATCCCTCGTTGGGCCGCAATCGCGCCTGAGCCAAGCGCGTACGGCGTTCCCACTCCTCCTGGAACAGTTTTCGGCCCCGGTGGAGGCGCCAACGCACGGTGACGTGGGTGGCCCCCACGATTTCGGCTATCTCGGTACAAGGCAGCCCCTCCAGCTCCCTCAACACCAGCACCGACTGGAAGTGCGGGGCCAGCGCTTCCAGGCAAGCGCGCACCTCGTCACCGGTCTCGCGACTCTCCAGGGCGTCGGACGGCAGGGCCTGGCTGGGGTCGGGCAGGTCGATCTGCCCTGGACCGTCCTCGTCTTCGGTGGAAGTGGATTGGGTGGGCCGGCGCTTGCGCAGGTGATCGATGCACAGATTGGTGACGATGCGAAACAGCCAGGTGCTGAAATCGTGCTGGAAATCAAACCGCTCCAGGTTCTTGAAGACCCGCAGAAAGGCCTCCTGTGTGAGGTCCTGGGCGTCCTCGTCCGTGGGCACCATCTTGCGCGCCACGTGCTTCGCCCGCTTCTCGTAGCGTCGGACCAGGTCCCCGAACGCGTCCTCCTCCCCCTCGAGAGCCTTACGGATCAGGGCATGATCCACCTGGCGGGGGGTGGGCTCGGGTTGAGCGCTGGAATCGCTTTGAGACGTAGAGGACATGGCAGGAGCGTGGACCTTGAACCTAGTGTATCGGTCATCCTTTCCCAGCACCTGCACACGAGATCGGAGAGGAAGGCCCACGGAGGGTCCTACGCAGGGGCCATCCGATCGTTGGCGGTCGGCGGGCCCTCTCAGATTGTCGGGAAGCGGCCCTCTACGGCCCCCATGCGGCGGAATTTCTCTCGCCGGTCGGCAACGAGCTGAGCGGGATCCACCCCCTCCAACTCGTCCAGGTGCTCGAGGATAGCGTCTCCGAGGTTCTGGAAGACCACCTCCGGATCCCGGTGCGCGCCCCCCAGGGGTTCGGCCACCACGCCGTCGATAACCCCCAGCCGGGTCAGGTCCTTGGCGGTCAGCTTCAGCGCGCTGGCGGCCTCGGGGGTGCGCGCCCCGTCCTTCCAGAGGATGGCCGCACAGCCCTCGGGGCTGATCACCGAGTAGTAGGAGTACTGCAACATCAGAACCCGGTCCCCCACGCCGATGCCCAGGGCGCCACCGGAGCCTCCCTCGCCGATCACGACACACACGATGGGAACAGCCAGATCGAACATGCCCAGGATGTTCTCGGCGATGGCGGCCGCCTGACCGCGCTCCTCGGCACCGATGCCCGGGTAGGCACCGGGTGTGTTGATCAGGGTGACGATGGGCAGCCCCAGCTTGGCCGCCAGGCGCATCTTGCGTAGGGCCTTGCGATAGCCCTCGGGGTGGGCACAGCCGAAGTTGGTCTCCAGGCGCTCAGGGGTGGTCTTTCCCTTGCGATGGCCCACGAGCATCAGGCGCCGCCCGCGCAGGGTGGCGAAGCCGGTCACCATGGCCCGGTCGTCCCCGTAGTTCTTGTCCCCGTGGAGCTCGATGAACTCGTCGAACATGTGGTCGATGTAGTCCGAGGCCACGGGACGCTCCGGGTGGCGCGAGACGTTCACCGACTCCCAGGGGTCCAGGTCGGAGTAGGTCTCGGCCAGGGCCTCCTCGATCTTGTTGCGCAGGGCGCGGATCTCCTTCGAGATGTCCAGATCGTTCTTCTGCGAGAGCTCGGTCAACTCCGCCAACTGCGCCTCCATCTCCCGGATGGGGGCCTCGAAGGCCATCCCAGGCGAGGCGTCGGGTTTTCGGCGGTCCTTAGACAAGGTGATTCGCGTGGAAGGGACAGAGGGGAAGGCGAGGTCTCGGACCAAGGTGCACCTGACGAACACCATGTTCGGGGACCGGGCCTGAGAAGGCAAGCCCAATGGACGGCACCGGCCGAACATGCTTCACGGCACCCAACGCGAAGCTGGCGATGCTTGCACGCCTTCTCGGACGCCCTGCGGTTGGCGTTCGTAAGGTCAGGCTAGCTCACCGTGCTTGACTCAATCTCCGGGAATCGCCACCCGAGTGCAAAGGGCAGGTCAAACTTGGTCGCCCGACCCACAAAAGAGGCTGGGAGGGCTTTCGGTCCACTCGCTGCCTAGAGCAATGTGAGCGAAATCCCACCGTCTATGATCCCACCAACAGCACGGGAGCGCGCGTGAGGCTCCCCCACTGAACGTTTGGCCCAGCCACGCATGCTTGGAGTTCGTTCATCCAGCCCACCCATGACCGCCTTAACTCAAGCTGTGCCCGCTCTTATCTCCTTGATCCCCTCCCGCACTGCCATGAATACCCGCTGCCGATTGTCGTTGCTCTCCCTCTTGGCTATCTCCCTGCCAGTCGCTTCCCCCGGTTATGCCCAAGAGGGCCAGGCCGGCATGTTGCGTTATCCCGACGTTAGTCAAGCTCAGATTGTCTTCGTCTATGCCAACGACCTCTGGCTGGTGGACCGCGCCGGTGGTCTAGCCACACCCTTGGCGAGCCCAGCGGGGGCCGAGCGCAACCCGCGCTTCAGTGCCGACGGGAAGACCATCGCCTTCAGCGGCAACTACGAAGGGGATAGCGACCTGTACACCATGAACGTGGACGGGGGCATTCCTTTTAGAGTGACCCACCACCCAGGTGGCGATCAGTTCACGGACTGGACCGCGGACGGAAGGTTGGTGTTCTCCACCTCGGCCTTCACGGGACAACGTCGAGCACCACAGATGTTCACCGTGCCCGCCACGGGCGGACTGCCCACCAAAGTGTCCATCCCTTATGGCGCGAACGGCACCATCCGTGCCGATGGGCGCATGTTGGCCTACACCCCGAACAGTCGGGACAATCGCAACTGGAAGCGCTACCTGGGGGGGACGGCCACGGACGTATGGCTCTTCGATCTCCAGGACAAGACCTCGCACAGGGTGACCCATTGGGAGGGGACCGATAGCTTTCCAATGTGGCACGGGGATGACCTGTACTTCGTGTCGGATCGCGGAAGCGAGCAACGGCTCAACGTTTGGAAGTCCGACGCCCAGAGCGGCGAGCCAAGTCAAATCACGCGCTACACCGATTTCGACGTGAAGTGGCCGGCGATTGGCCCCGGGGACAAGGGCCAGGGCGAGATCGTCTTTCAGAACAATTCCGGGCTGTTCCTGCTCGACCTCGGCAGCGGTCAGACCCGTCAGGTTTCGGTGCAAATTCCCGGTGCCCGCGAGTCGATCCGCCCGCGCATGGTGGACGTGTCCGGTTCGATCAGCGCCGGCGGTCTTTCGTCCACGGGCAAGCGCGTGGCGGTAGAGGCCCGCGGCGACATTTGGACCTTGCCCGCGGACAAGGGCAAGCCCCGCAACCTGACCCAGTCGAATGGGGTTGGGGAGCGCGATCCTTCCTGGAGTCCGGATGGACGTTGGGTGGCTTACTTTTCGGACGCCAGCGGCGAATACGAGTTGACCCTGACCCAATCCGACGGTCGCGGCGAGACGCGCCAGCTGACCCAGAACACGGAAGGCTACAAGTACCAGCCCGTCTGGTCGCCGAACTCCGAGCAGATCGCGTACAGCGACCGCTCGGGGACGATCTACCTGCACAACATCGAGGCCGCCACGACCACCCGGGTGGATCAGCACGGCCACGCGGAATGGGGAGTGGGGCTGAACTGGTCCCACGACTCCCGTTGGCTCACTTTCAGCACGCCCGGTGCCAGCGCATTGGGGTCTTCGATCATGTTGTACGACACGACTTCGGGGATTTTAGAGCGCGTGACCAGCGACATGTTCAGCGACTCGAATCCAGTGTTCGACCGCAAGGGGGACTACCTCTACTTCGCCAGCGTGCGCAACTTCAATGGGCAGCGTGGATCGGCCATCGACTCCAACTACGTGTACGAGAATGCCCAGGTACTCTTGGCCGTTCCCCTGCGCAACGATGTGGAGTTCCCCTGGGAGGAAGAGAGCGACGAGGAGACCTGGGGCGAGGATGAAGAGGATGAGGATGAGGATGAGGATGACGGCGAGCAGCAAGACCCCGATTCAGATTCCGACTCTGACGAAGAAGAAGACGAGCCCGCCGACGATGGTGTCTCCGGGGCATGGTCCGGTAATCTGGATATTCCCGGGGAGGGCTCCATCGACGTGCGCATGACGATCACCCTTAGCGCCGGAGCTCTCTCCGGGAGCATCAGCAGTGCGCTCGGCACCGCCACAATAACGGGCACCCTCGACCTCGAGTCGGGTGAGTGCGGTGGAGACATCCACACCGATACAGGCCTCACGATGCCCTTTACGGGCAAGCTCTCGGGGGGCTCCCTCTCCTGGACCATCGTCTCCCCTGATGGCAACGCCCGCATGACTTGCGACCGTTCCTCTCCCTCAAGCTCCGACGACGAGGCGGACGAGGACGAAGATGAACCCGCAGAAGTGGTCGAGATCGACATCGAGGGCTTCGAACGGCGTGCCCTACAACTCCCGGTCAGCGCGGGCAGCTTCGGCAGCTTGGCGGTCAACCATAAGGGCCAGCTGCTCTACAGCCGGCGGGGCAACAATGGTGGTATCAAGCTCTACGACCTGACCGACGACGACCAAGCCGAGAAGAGCGTCACCGGTGGAGGGGGCTTCAGCCTCTCAAGCGATGGCAAGAAGCTCCTGTTGTTGCGCGGCAGCGTGCCGTCCATCGGCAAGGCGGGAGAGGGTAGTTCGCCCAAGACCGTCAAGACCGACGGCATGGACACCTGGATCGATGCGCGCCAGGAGTGGCCCCAAATCTACACGGGTGCCTGGCGCCTGTTCCGGGACTACTTCTATGCAGAGAACATGCACGGTGTCGATTGGAAAGCCGTACACGATTCGTACCGCCCGATGATCGACTTCTGCGTGACGCGCAATGACGTGGACTACGTTCTGCGCGAGATCGTCTCTGAGCTGAACTGCGGGCACACCTACGTTCGCGGCGGTCCCATGGAGAGCGGGCCGCGGGTTGGTGTCGGCCTCTTGGGTTGCGACTACAGCTTGGAGGACGGTGCCTACCGCATCACCAAGATCATCGAGGGGGGAGTCTGGGACGCGGATGCCCGCGGCCCCCTGAGCAAGGCCGGAGTGGACGTTCACGAGGGCGACTATCTCCTGGCAGTGGACGGCGTTCCGATGGATACCTCCGTAGACCCCTGGGCTGCCTTCGTGGGCAAGGGGGGCCAGGCCGTTGAGTTGACGGTTTCGAGCGCACCGATCCTGGACGACCAGGCGCGCCGGATACGCGTCAAGACGCTCACCAGCGAGGGTAGCTTGCGCTACAGAAACTGGATTGAGACCAACCGCGCCACAGTGGAGAAGGACTCCGGAGGCCGGGTGGGTTACATCTACGTGCCCGACACGGGCTCCCGCGGCCGTAACGACTTCTTCCGTCAACTCTACGGTCAGGCGCACCTGGATGCCTTGATCGTGGACGAGCGTTGGAACGGTGGCGGCTCCTTCCCCAACCGCGAGATCGAGGCGCTCAACCGTCCGCGCACCAACTACTGGGGGCGCCGTTGGGGCACGAGCTGGGCCACTCCGCGGGACAGCCACCAGGGACCCAAGTGCATGTTGATCAACCGCGACGCAGGTTCCGGTGGTGACATGTTCCCGTACCTGTTCCGTCAGGCTGGATTAGGCAAATTGATCGGCACGCGCACCTGGGGCGGCCTGGTGGGCTACTCCGGCAGCCCGTCTTTGATCGACGGCGCGACCTTGGCCATCCCTTCCTTTGGTTTCTTTGAGCTGGATGGGACCTGGGGCATCGAAGGCTACGGCGTCGCCCCGGACATCGAGGTCTTGGACGACCCTGCACTGATGCAGGACGGTGCCGATCCTCAACTGGCCAAGGCCATCGAGCAGATGCTCCTAGAGCTGAGCACGGAGCGGGCCTACACGCCGCCCACGCGTCCGGCCAACCCGGATCGCACGGGCATGGGGGCGGGAGAGCGGGATCGCTAGGCGCGAGCCGCAGGTTTGCGTTGGCTGGGCCTCCCCCCTCGCTCAGCGCCCTTTGTATCCCTTACCCCCACGGTGACCGTGGGAGCCAAGGCCAAGCGGTGATTCCCTCTCCCCGCCACGCTACACTGCCCGCCCTTCTCCCCGGACCCAACCCCTCCAGCTCTGCCCCATGCCCCCCACCACCGCCACCCTGCCCCGGGCCTGGCGCGTCGAGGTCTTCCGCGACGCCCAGCGTGACGACCCCGAAGGCACCCAAGTGCAGTCTGCCCTGGCCTCCCTGGGTATCGATGGTGCCAAGAGCGTACGCCTCGGTCGCGGCTACCTGCTGCCCGCCGAACTCCAGCGCTCCGAAGTGGACAACATCGTCAGCGGATTGCTGGCCGATCCCGTACTCGACCGGGTACGCATCAGCGAACCCGGGTGCGCACCGGAGACGAGTACCGGCTGCCACCGCGTCCTGGTGGCCAAGAAGCCCGGCGTCACGGACGCCGTGGCTCAAACCCTGGCACGCGCCATGGAGACCAGTTCACTCAGCTCTGAGCAGCCCGAGGTGGCCACGTTCCAAGCTTGGGAATTCGAAGGGGACCTTGCTCCCACGGACTTGCAGACGATTGCGCGGCGCATTCTGGCCAACCCGGTCATTGAAGACGTCGCCATCAATCAGGAGCACCTGACCTACGGCCTGCCCAGCGCGGAGGTGGACCATCCACGCGTCGAGGTCCCCCTGCGGGATGAGAGCGACGAAGACCTCATGCGCATCAGCCAGGAAGGAACCCTCTCCCTCAACCTGGTGGAGATGCAGACCATCGCCGCCCACTATCGGGAGCAGGGACGCGATCCGAGCGCCTGCGAACTGGAGACCCTCGCCCAGACCTGGAGCGAGCACTGCCAGCACAAGACCTTCCGTGGCCGCATCGAGATGGACGGAGAGGTGATCGACAACCTGCTCAAGACCACCATCGCCGCCGCCACGTTTGAACTGGACAAGCCCTGGTGTATCTCGGTCTTCCACGACAACGCGGGCATCATCGAGTTCGAGCCCGACGTGGACGAGGGCTGGGATCTGGCCTTCAAGGTGGAGACCCACAACCACCCCAGCGCCATCGACCCCTACGGCGGAGCGGGCACGGGCATCGGCGGAGTGATCCGCGACATCCTGGGCGTGGGCCTGGGGGCCAAGCCCATCGCGAACACGGACGCCTTCTTCGTCGGTCCTCCCGACCTACCCATGGATCAAGTGCCCAAGGGCACGATGCACCCCAAGCGCATCCTGAACGGTGTAGTGGCCGGAGTACGCGACTACGGCAACCGCATGGGCATCCCCACGGTCAGCGGCGGGGTGTGGTTCGACAAGGGCTACGTGGGCAACCCTCTTGTCTACGCGGGAACCGTGGGCATCCTGCCCCGCGCCTGCGCCACCAAGTCCGTGGAGCCTGGCGATGTGATCCTCACCGTGGGCGGCCGCACCGGTCGCGACGGGATCCACGGCGCCACATTCTCCTCCACCGAACTCCACGAGGAGAGCGAGGTTGTCTCCGCTGCGGCGGTGCAGATCGGCGACCCCATCACCGAGAAGAAAGTGCTGGACGGTTTGCTACGCGCACGGGATGCCGGCCTCTATCGCGGCATCACCGACTGCGGCGCCGGGGGCCTGTCCTCAGCCGTGGGCGAGATGGGAGCGGAGTGCGGCGCCGAGGTCCACCTGGAGAAGGTGCCGCTCAAGTACCCGGGGCTAAGCCCTGAGGAAATCTGGATCAGCGAGGCTCAGGAACGGATGGTCCTGGCGGTCCCCCCCGAGTCCCTCGACGCGTGCATCGCCACCTTCGAGGCCGAAGCGGTCGAGGCCACGGCCATCGGCACCTTCACCGACACGGGGCGACTGACCCTGCACTACCAGGGTCGCGAGATGGCCGACATGGACATGCACTTCTTGCATGAGGGCACGCCCCGACCCACCCGCCAGGCCGAGTGGACGCCGCCCGCGATCGAAGACCCCGGTGCGCCGGCCCTCGACAACGCGTCCGACGTGCTCCTCAAGCTGCTGGCACGCCCCGGCATCGCCAGCAAGGAGTGGATCACCCGCCAGTACGACCACGAGGTCCAGGGCATGCGGGTGGTGGGACCCAACACAGGGGTGCACATGGACGGCCCCTCGGACGGAGTCGTCCTGCGGCCCCTACCCGAGTCCCAGAAGGCCATCGCCCTGGGCGCCGGTGCCTCCTCGACCATGGGCCGCCTGGATCCCAAGTCCATGGCCATGGCCTGTATCGACGAGGCCTTGCGCAACGTGGTGGCCGCCGGTGGCGATCCGACTCACACGGCCATCCTCGACAATTTCTCCTGGGGCAACTGCGACAAGCCCGATCGCCTGGGTGCCCTGGTGCTCGCCGCCAAGGGCTGCTACGAGGCGGCCATGGCCTACCAGACGCCCTTCATCAGCGGCAAGGACTCCCTCAACAACGACTACAGGGTGGGCGATGAGACTCTCTCCATCCCCCCCACTCTCTACATCTCCTCCCTGTCGATCGTCCCCGACGTGCACCGCGCCATGACCATGGACGCCAAGCAGGCGGGGGACCGCCTATACCTGGTGGGTAGGACCGGCGCGCACTTCGGTGGTTCGGAACTCCACGCCCACCTGGGTCTCGACGGCGGGCGTGTTCCCTGCCCCGATCTCGGCACAGCGCCCGACTTATTCCAGGCCGTGCACGGCGCGCTGGCTGCGGGACTGGTGCGCGCCTGTCACGACTTGAGTGAGGGTGGCCTTGCGGTGGCTCTCGCGGAAACCTGTCTGGCCGGACGCTTGGGTGCCCATGTGGACCTCGCACAAGTACCACTCGATGAGTTGCCGAAGGGCTACGACCCGAGCACTTCGGCGCTGTTCGCTGAGAGCTGCTCGCGCTTCCTGGTGGAGGTCAGCCCCGAGAACGCCGCGGCGTTTGAGGCCGCACTGCAAGGCCAGGTGCACGCTCACATAGGAGACGTGTCAGATGATGGGCACCTGTGCATTCAAGGTGACGGTGGCTCGGACCTGATCCGCATCCCCGTTCAGGACCTCGCACGCGCGTTCGCGGGCGCTGCTGCCCAGAACGTCGCCCCGGAGAATTCGTAACCCATGCAATCCCCCACTATGCCCCCTCCAGAGACCAGCTCCCACACGCCCCGCCGACCACGGGCCCTGGTACTGCGCACCTCCGGCACGAACTGTGAGATCGAGACGGCGCGCGCCCTAGACCTGGGCGGAGCCCAGACCGACGTGCTGCACTTCAACCGCGTGATCGAACACCCCGAGCTGCTCGATCCCTATGGGATCTGGGTGTTTGCGGGGGGCTTCAGCTACGGAGACGATCTGGCAGCTGGCCGCGTTTGGGGTATGGAGCTGAGAACTCGGCTGGGCGAGCAGCTGCGCGCCCACGTCGAACGCGGAGGCCTGGCGCTAGGCGTCTGCAACGGATTCCAGGTGCTTGTAGAGTCCGGGATTTTCGAGCCCAACGAGCCGGCCGAGGAGCGCTCCGTCGCGCTCTACTCCAATGCCTCCAACCACTACGAGTGTCGCTGGGTGGAGCTCGAGAGCGCCGACTGCTGCTGCCCCTGGTTGGAAGCCGGCGAGCGCATGCCCGTACCCGTAGCCCATGCCGAGGGCCGCTTCGTCGTGCGCGACCATGCGGTCATGGAGCGCCTGATTGCCGGAAAGCAGGTGGCCCTGCGCTACGTCCGGCCCAGCTGGGCGGACAGCCCCGCCGGCGGGGAGGATTCCGTCCCCTACCCCTACAACCCCAATGGCGCGGCCGGAGACGTGGCGGGAATCTGTGACCCCAGCGGACGCGTTTTGGGCCTCATGCCCCATCCCGAACGCAACCTGGACCCCTGGAATCACCCCCATTGGACGCGGCATGCGACGGACATGAGCCCCAGAGAGGTGGGAGAGGGTCTGGCGTTCTACAGACGCATGGTGGAAGTGGCCGAGTCCGCTCTCGTATGATCGGCTCTCGGAGCGGCAATGCTCCGAACGGTTCAATCATTCGACAAACCGCACGGCCGAGCCCGTGCATCTGGGGGGGGACCCACTGCATGAAGTATCTGATTCTAACTTTGGCCGGCCTGCTGACATCGGGATGCGCAGCGGTCTTGGTGGCCAGCACCGCCGTCGTACTTACCGAGGAGTTCCAAGACAACGCCGTTAAGATGACGGTGGAACAAGACGCCGAAATGGTATGGGCCAGCGCGAAGTCCTCTCTCGCCCACATGACCGAGTCCATGATCCACACGGATGATGACCTGAAGTACGCGGTCACGGAGATCGAAGGCGCCGAAGTCACCATCGAGGTGCAGAACTGGAATACGGGGGGAACCCGCGTACGGGTGATGGCCAAGAAGTTCATGATCTACCGCAACGAGCTCGCGGAGAGAGTCTGCGACCTAATCGCCAAAGAGCTGCACCATGAGCCGTCGAACTAGGCTTCGTGGCGGCCTAGCTGCGCTTCTGGGAACCACTTTTCTGAGTGCAGGCTGCCACCTTATGGCGGTCGGTGCCGCGAGCGTTGTTCTGACCCAGGAGTTTACGGAGCACGCTCACGTTCACCTAGTCAAGATGGATACTGGCCTGGTCTGGGCGTACGCCAAAGCCACGCTCGGTGAAATCTCGGACGGGCCCGTGGACGTAGACCACGATGCCCGCGCGGCGAGCGCAACTGTGGACGATGCGAAGGTAACCCTACGGGTCCAGCAGTTTGATGGAGGCCGCACCCGAATTTCAGTCACGGCCCGCAAATGGGGTCTGTACAACGACGCTGAAGCAGAGCGGGTGCTGGAGAAAATTAAGCGCGGACTGAGGTGAGCGAAGCAACAGGCGCCTCTCCACCGCAGCCGCTCGCCCTTACGGCTTCTGACAGTCGCGGCAGACCCCGGTCAGGCGCAGCACGTGGCCCGTCAAGTCGAACCCGTACTTGCGGGCCACGGCTTCCTGGAGTTTCTCGATCTGCGCTTCCCTAAACTCCTCGATGCGACCACAGCGTTTGCACACCAGATGATCATGGTGCGTGTGCCCGAGGCTGTGCTCGTACAACATCTCGCCACGCCCGGTATCCAAGACCGTCACGAAACCAGCTGAAGCCAGCAGCTCAAGGGCCCGGTACACGGTCGCTCGGGATACCGACGGCCCATCCTCGGCCCGCAGCCAGCCAAACAGGGTCTCAGCGCTGAAGTGCTCGTGGGTCAGGAAGACTCTCTCCAGCACCCGCAAGCGCTGAGCGGTCAGCCGCAGACCTTCGTCCTGCAGGTGACGTTCGAATTTTCGGCGGACTGAGGCGGGCTGCATGGCAGGTTTTCTTCGGCAACTCAGTCAGGCTCGCCCAAAAGCTCCATCTTGGCCTCCGCGGCAGCCTCCATGGCTGCTCGGGCCTCGGACCGGGTTCCGATGTCCCGGCGACAGAACTTACCGTCCCACTCAAGCAGATCGTAGGCCGAGTAGGCACGCTCGCGCGCCTCCTCCTTGTCCGCTCCCAGCGCCGTAACACAGACAACGCGCCCCCCACTGGTGTGGATCTCGTCGCCCTCGGCTCGCGTACCCGCATGGAACACCATCGTGCTCTCCACAGCACTGGCCTCTTCCAACCCGTGGACCATGTCCCCAGCCTGCGGCGACCCCGGATAGCCCTTGGCCGCAGCGACCACGCCAATGACCGCGCGCTTGTCCCAGTGTGGTGGATCGATGCTAGCCAGATCCCCGTTGGCGGCCGCCAAGAGGATCGGGAACAGATCTCCTTCCAGGCGCATCATCAGGGCCTGACATTCGGGATCGCCGAAGCGCACGTTGTACTCCACGACCCTCGGCCCGCTGTCGGTGAGCATCAGGCCCACGAACAGGACGCCACGATAGTCAATGCCCTCTTGACGCAAGCCGTGCAGGGTCTGCACCAGGACGCGTTGTTCAATCTGCTTGTGGAGCCGTTCGTTCAGGGCATCGACGGGAGAGTGCACGCCCATGCCACCCGTGTTGGGACCCTGATCTCCATCGCCGACCTGCTTGTGATCCTGAACCGCCTCCATGATCAGGATCGTCTTGCCGTCCGTGACCGCAAAGATGCTGGCCTCTTCCCCATCCATGAACTCCTCGATGAGCACACGTGCACCGGCGTTTCCGTAACGGCACTCCTCCATGATCACATTGATGGCACTGAGTCCCTCCGCCACGTTGGCGCACACGTACACGCCCTTACCCGCCGCCAAGCCATCTGCCTTGACCACCTGCGGCCAGGTGGTGCAGCCTTCCAGGTAGCTCTTGGCCGCGCCTGAGCGGTCAAACTGCCGCGCGGCTGCGGTGGGGATGCGGTAGCGATCGAGGAAACTCTTGGAGAAGATCTTGGAACCTTCTAGCTGAGCACCATCCGCACCCGGACCGAAGGTCGGGATGCCCGCTTCGCGCAAACGATCCGCAAGCCCCCCCACAAGAGGGTCCTCGGGACCGATAACGACCAGTGCCACCGCTTCGGTGCTGGCCAGGCTCAAGAGGCCCTCGGTGTCCCCGGAAGCCACATCCACATTACGGGCCACTTGCGCCGTACCAGGATTGCCAGGTGCGCACAGCACCTCGCTCACCTTGGGAGACCTCGACAGCTTCCAACACAAGGCGTGCTCACGCCCACCCGAACCCACGACCAAAACCTTCATTGTTGTTTGTCCTGCATGAGGGGGAGTAGACGGCCAGCACGCCTTGGCACCTCCAAGCACGCAGCGAGCGGCAGTCAAGGTATCCGGGTTGGGCAGCGCGCGCCAGAAGCCTCGCCACCCGCTCCGCTATCTGCCACCGCCAAGAGGTGAACTTCGACCCCTGCCGAGCCCCGGGGCCCGGCCCCACGCCCTCCCATCAGGGTCCACTCCGCGCTATCAGGTCAAGGGGAATCGTCGCCCACCAGACGCCGAGCAACCCAGAGCCCATCCCCAAGGGGGACGAGAATCCCGTCGAAATCCGGGTCAGCGGCCAGGGAGTCGTTGAACTCCCGCAGCGCGAGCACGCTAGGTTCTTCACAATCCCCATCGAACAGATACCCGAAGGCGAAGGCGTTGTCCACGAGCAGCAATCCACCGGGGCGCAGGATGCGCCGGGCCTCTTCGAGGTAGGAGCCATAGCTGGGCTTGTCCGCGTCCAGAAAGATGGCGTCGATCGACGCGTCTGCCAGCCCTGGGAGGAGATCCGCTCCACGCCCTTGCCGAACTTCGATCCGCTCGGCCACGTCGGACCGCCGAATCCAATCCTCAGCGAAGGCCGCGTGCTTCGCGGAGACCTCCATCGTGACCAGCCGCCCCGTCTCTCCAAGCGCGCGGGCCAGACAGATAGCCGAATAGCCCGCCAGCGTCCCGACCTCGACAACGTCCCGGGCACCCGCCGCTTTGAGGAGGATCTCCATGAAGCGGGCCTGCTCGTGAGCTATCTCAATGGCCGGGATTTCAGCCGCCTCCGCCGCCTCCTTGAGTTCCACCAGGAACGGGTCCTCGGCCTGGGTGCGGGCCGCGATGTAATCGAAGTGTTCCCTGGTAACCAGAGTGGATGTTGTTCCGGACACGCTCATGACTCCTTGGCTGGTCACGCGGAAAACCGCAGGACAGATGATGGATGGACGGCGGCAATGGCCGTTGCGAGAACGAAGATACCAACAACAAGCCACGCAACCTCAACAGGAATATTCCACCCCGTGCGTCAGTGGCCCGCATGCGAATCGGGGAGCTGCTCCCTCAACGGGGGGCGCTGGCACCTTGCCTAGATTAGGCTACCGCCAACGACGAGCACCTCAGCTGGTAGAGGAGTAGCTTTGGGACCTACTTAGTCGGCGGTTGGAGTCCGCTCTACCCTCCCAGGGCCCGAAGGCCCTGTATTTGTCCTGCTCGGGGAATAACCCCAGCCAGTAGAGTGTCTACTGTCCACGGCATTCTGGTGACCCACAGGGGAACCCACCCTGCAGCACCGAAATTCCATCCCGCCCTCCATGAGCCAGATCCCCCCTGCCCCGAACGCCGACTTCAGCCAGAGCGCCCAGTTCATCCAGGACGTGCGCGAGCGCATAGCCAAGGTGGTTGTGGGTCAGGACGTTGTCGTTGAGCGCCTCCTGATCTCCCTTTTCACCGGTGGCCACATCCTCCTGCAGGGGGTACCCGGCATCGCCAAGACCCTCTTGGCCTCGGCCCTCTCGAAGGCCATGCGGTTGGACTTCTCCCGCATCCAGTTCACCATCGATCTGCTACCCGCGGACATCCTGGGCTCGGAGATCCTCGATCAATCCACCAGCACCTTCCGCACGGAGAAGGGGCCGGTCTTCACCAACCTCTTGTTGGCAGACGAGATCAACCGCGCCGCCCCCAAGGTCCAGGGAGCCCTCCTGGAAGCCATGCAAGAACGCAAGGTCACCATCGGGGGCGAGCCCTTCACCCTACCCGCGCCCTTTCTGGTCATCGCCACGCAGAACCCGGTGGAGCAGTCGGGCACCTTTGAACTGCCCGAAGCCCAGCTCGATCGCTTCATGCTGTTGCACCGACTGGACTACCCCACCCCCGACGAAGAGCGCGTCATCCTGCGTCGCAACGCAGCGCTGGGAGTGCAGCGCCGGGACGGAGGCGCCGTAGTGGCCACCGAATTTGACGTGATTGACGACAGCCCCGTGGGCGGTATCGAGGACATCATCGCCGCCATGGAGGCGGTTCAGAGCGTGCACGTGAGCGACACCTTCCTGGAGCACGTGGTCGAACTGGTGGGGCGCACGCGCAAGCACCCGGACATTGAGCTGGGAGGCAGCCCCCGCGCGGGCATCTCGCTCATCAAGGCATCGAGGGCGCGGGCACTCCTTTTCGGGCGGAACTACGTGATCCCCGAGGATCTGTTCGCTCTTGCGGAGGATGTCGTTCTTCACCGCCTGCGCTTGAACTATGAAGCCCTGGCCGACGGCAAGACGACAGCCAACGTCCTGCAAGAAATGCTGGCCCACATGGGATCGGGCGACGAGGCAAATCTGAACGGCCAGGTCGCCGCACCAGGCACGAACGGATCCAGGGCAACCGCCGAAGCCTGACCCCGACCTCGATCCATGCAGACCAGCACCCTGGACCAGGTCGAGTTCCTCGACTCCCGGCAGTTTCAGATTGTCATGCGCCGCCTGGCCGACAACCTGAGCTACGGCAGCGATCGCTCTCCTTTCCTGGGCAGCGGCGTCGAGTTTGCCCAGTCGCGGCAGTACGAGCACGGCGACCCGGTGCGAGACCTGGACTGGCGCGTGATCGCGCGGACGGGCAAGGCCTACATCAAGGAGTACGAGGCACCCAAGTGCATGCCGGTCTACCTCTTGATCGACACTTCGGCCTCCATGACCCTCTCCTCCGTGCCCTCGGGCAAGTACCCGACGGCCCTGATCCTCGCCGGAGGCATCGCCCTGGCCGCCCTCGACCGGGTCAGCCCGGTAGGAGTTCTGGGGGTGGGCACGCGCCGGCTCCAGGTGCGACCCAGCCTGTCCAAGGCCCAGATCATGCAGTGGATGCTGACGCTGCGCCGCTTCCGCCACGACGAAGGAACGACCCTTACTCAGCGCCTGGGCGAGCTCATGCCCAGCCTGACCTCGCGCGTCCTGCTCCTGGTCCTCTCGGACCTGCACGACCCCGGCGCAATCAACGCACTCAAGCGGGCCGCCCAATTGCACGACTGCGCCGTGCTGCAGATGCAAGATCCTGCGGAGGAGGGTTTGAGTGGCGCGGGATTCATGCGCGCGCAGGAAGCCGAGAGCGGCCAGACATTCAGCACACACAGCCGACGCCAGCACCTCGACCAGGAGCAACTGGAAACTCAACTGCGTCGGTCCGGCATTGATCACCATCGCGTCCTCTGCGGCCAGCCCTATCTGGCCGGTGTGCGGCACTTCTTCGCGTCCCGGGGTTTACTGGGAAGGACCGCACGCTGATGACTTCCTGGCTTCTCCTCCCACTTCAGCTGGCCCTGGCACTACCGGCCGCATCGCACCACGTCCCGGCGACCCAGGAGGCGACTGCCCAAGACGAAGCGATCCCCGTTGGTGTCCCGCGCTGGTCAAGGGAGGTGGTACTGAAGGGGACGGCCCTCAAGGTACGACCGGCCGACATCGAGACGCCTCTGATCGTGCGCATCGATTCGGACTCTCCCCACGGCACGGACCGGCGCTACGACTTCGAGTACTACGGCCTGGAGCCCGGCACCTACAACCTACTGGACTTTCTGCAAAGGGCGGACGGTTCTGAGATGGGAGCCCTCCCTCCCCTACAGATCCGAATCGAAAGCCATCTGCCATCCGGTCAGGTCAAGCCCAACCCCGTGACGCAAGGTGCCACCCCCGACCTGGGAGGGTACGGCCGAACCCTTTGGATACTGGGTATCGGTTGGGTCTTGGGCACTCTGGCCTGGTGGCTCAGTCGCCGTCGCACGGTCCAGGCCGCCCGCGCGCTAGAGGACACCCCGCCCCCCACCCTCGCCGAACGCCTCGCGCCCCTTGTAGAACGCGGAGCTCGCGGTGAGCTGCCCCTCGAAGAGCAGGCCCGCCTGGAGCTGATCCTGATCGCCATCTGGCGCAAGCGACTGGGTATCCAGGACCTGCCTGCGGCCGAAGTGTTGACACGGCTCAAGCAACACGAGGAGGCGGGCATCCTGCTGGGCGAGCTCGAGCGCTGGTTGCACAGTCCTGGCTCTGCCGATGGGCGGGGGGCCGTGGACCCGGCCCAACTACTGGCTCCCTATCGCAACCTCACGTCCGAGGATTGGGATCGGGAGTGGGAGGCGACGGCACCCGGCCCGGCCACTCTTGGACAGGACGGCTAAACCGTGGAGTTCCTGGTTCCCTTCCGGCACCCGTGGGCCCTCTTGGGCCTGCTGCTTCCGGCCGCGCTGCTGATCTGGATCTGGAGTGGCCGGGGCCAGCGCCTGTTTCTGCCCTTCGACCACGGTCACGCGACCCGTGGGCGAGTACTGAGCAGCCTATTGCGCAGCGCGGAGTCCCTGCCAGCACTGACCCTGATCCTGGTGGTGATCCTCCTGGCCGGCCCTCAACGCTGGGACGAACCCCAAGCCAAGAAGGTCCTAACCAACATCGAGTTCTGCGTGGACGTGTCCGGATCCATGACCGCCCCTTTTGGACCAGGCAACCGGTACGACGCCTCCATGGTGGCCATCAATGATTTCTTGAACTTCAGGGAGGGTGATGCCTTTGGCCTGACCTTCTTCGGCAACTCGGTCCTGCACTGGGTGCCCCTGACCACCGACGTGTCCGCGTTCCGCTGCGCACCACCTTTTATGCGCCCGGGCAACATCCCCAGCTGGTTCGGTGGAACGGAGATCGGCAAAGCGCTGCAGGCCTGCCGCAAGGTGCTCACCAGTCGTGAGGAGGGCGATCGGATGATCATCCTGATCTCCGATGGGTTCAGCTCCGACCTGAACGGCAATCGTGGAGACGAGATCGTGCGCGACCTGATCGCCGACAACGTCACCGTCTACGGAGTGCACGTGGCGGGCGGCAGCATCCCCGCCCCCATCGTGGACATCACCTCTAAGACGGGCGGTGCGGTCTTCAGCCCTGGGGACGTGGAAGGACTGGCCTATGTGTTCCAGCGCATCGATGAAATGCAGGAGACGCGCATCGAGAAGACCTCATCCGAGGCCATCGACGACTACGGACCCTGGACCTTGGCAGCCATGGCTCTGCTGGCGGGGACCCTGCTGGCCTCCTTCGGATTGAGGTACAACCCGTGGTAGCCACCATCCCGCAGGTGAGCCCGAGCCCCGGCCTGGAATTCGATAGCGGCCCTGGTCTTGTGGTTGCGGCCAGCGTCATGGCCATCATCCTCTGCGCGGAGTTGCTGCATCTGCGGCGCCTGCTGCCGGTGGCGCGACTAGCCTTTGGGCCCAAGGGGCAGCCTGCTGCCTGGGTCCGCATGGTTCCATTCCTGCGCGCTCTCGCAGGAGGTGCGCTGGCCTGGGGCCTGATCACCCTTTGGAGCCTGATCCCCAAGGTGCACAGCGGCGCGGGAGGAGCCTTCGGAGTTGACGATGCGAACAAGAACGTCTTGTTGGTACTCGACGTCTCCCCCAGCATGCGCCTTGAAGACGCGGGGCCAACCAAGCACCAGAGCCGCATGCACCGGGCGCGCGACGTGCTCGACTCTTTCTTGCGCCGGGTACCGCTGGAGCAGTACCGCTTCACGGTACTGGCCGTCTACAACGGCGCCAAGCCCGTGGTGAAGCGCACACGCGACGTGGAGGTGGTGCGCAACATCCTGGGAGACCTGCCTCTTCACTTCGCCTTCGAAGCCGGCAAGACCAAGCTCTTTGACGGACTTCAGGCCGCGGCCGAGACGGCGAAGGCCTGGGAGCCCAACTCGACGACGTTGATCCTGGTCAGCGACGGTGACACCGTGCCCGCCCAAGGCATGCCCAAGATGCCACCCTCCATCGAGTCGGTCCTGGTCGTGGGAGTCGGCGACCCGCGTGCGGGCTCGTTCATCGACGGTGCCCAGTCCCGACAAGACATATCCACCCTGAGGCAGATTGCCACCCGCCTGGGGGGATCATTCCACAACGGCAACACCAAGCACCTGAGCTCGGTTCTGATCCGTGACCTGACCCAGAGCGGGGCGGAGAGCGCGCTTGAGCAGCTCAGCCTACGCGAGTACGCCTTGGCCGCCTGCGGACTCGGAGCGGGCTGGCTCGCCCTCCTGCCCTTGCTGTTGCAGCTCTTCGGCACCCGTTGGAGGCCGGGAATACGGCGTTGAAGTTCGCGTCTGTATGCCCCATAACCTCCCCAATGATGATTCCCGGATTTGGGATATCCTCCTGCCTCTTTTCACTCCCCTCTTCCAGTCTCTTCAGCGACAATACACACACTCATGAGTTCGCGCAGTATCTGCGCGTCCCATTGCCCCCGTTGGACCCGACGCCATGAAACGACTCCTTATCGCCACCTGGCTGACCTTGCCGGTCGCTGCCTACGCCTACCACATGGGCCCGGGCCAGGATCACCTGCGCCTGGATGATGCCGCCACGCTGATAGCCAGCGCGGACGCCCACGCCGCTGAGGCCGTGCGCCTGACCGCCGCAGAGGGCGAGACCGCCGCACGCGGGGAGTGGTTCGACGCCGAGGCCGAATACGCCGAGGCCCTGGCTCTCCTGCCGGGCGAGCGTGTGGAGGACGTGCGCCGCCTCAAGTTGGAGCGCGCCAAGGCCCAGATGAACATCTCCAAGCTGCCCGACGCCAACGCGTCGTTGGCCGGCTTGGTCACCGAACTGCTCGAAGATCCGAGCGTCGACCCCGCCCTGCTGGCGGACACCCAGCGCACCTTCGCCACCAGCCAGTACTACCTGACCTGGCTCCTGCGCTTGGAAGGCGCAGCCCGGGAGGACTGGGAGCCCCACATCGACAGTGCACGGCAGACCTTCAAGCTGCTGGCCAGTCAAGCCGAGGCCGTTGAGGCTGAGGGATCTGAGGTGCTCAAGGCTCGGGAGGATCTGGAATCCGCCATCCGACTGGCGCGCATGGACCTGTCCGAACTCCAGGGTCTCCCCCTGCCCAGCCAATGACAAGGCTGTGGTAGCGGTCGCGGTCGCGGCCGAGGAAAGGGAAAGGCAAACGGACCGAAGAGCAAGGACGCACGCGGTGCATCCTCCGGCCCGCCGCCGGACGGTTCGGGCTCCTGAGTTCCCTGCACTGTGCAGTTCGCTGGTTCGCCCACTCGGGTCCTCCATCCGGGGAAAGGGTGTGCGCAGCGCCCGCACCAACGATTAATCATCAACCCGATCATCCGCTGTCACTTCTTCGCTGCTCGAGGTTAGCCCTCCCATGCTGAACCCGTCCGCCCGTTCGCTCTTCCAAGACCCCATCCGGGCTCTCGTACCGCTTATCTGCCTAGGGGGAATGGCCCCCATCTGGGCGCAGACACCCGTGCGCGCGAAACCTGCTATCCCGCTGAGGCGCGCAATCATCTCGGGTCCGACGCGCGCCCTTCCCTTGGTACCGGCCCCAATCAGCCCGGAAGAGCTCAAGGCCCTGATGGAACAGGGTCTTATCCCAGAGCCTCCCGCGCCCGAGGGCCAGAACGACAAGTCCGAGGAGAAAGCCGACACCGACCGTGGCAAGAAGCTGAAGAAGCTCGTCTTCGATCGCCGCCCCTCGGCCTCCCTCTCCGCATGGGCCGCCGAACCACCCGAGGCACCCGAACCACCGGTGAAAGCCGAGCCGGTCGAGGTTCCGATCGAGGAAGTGGATCTCGAGGGCATGAGCGAGGAGGAAGCCGCAGAGGCCATCGAGGAGGCTGCCGAGGACCGGGAGAAGACCCAGAAGGCCGCTGAGAAGAAAGCCGAGAAAGCCGCTGAGAAGGCGGCGGAAGAATTCGAGGAAAAGCAACTCGAGGCCGAATTGGCCCTGTTCCAGCGACAAGTCACCCTGGGAGAGTGGGAGGCCGTGCGCGAATACCTGGCCTCCCTCACCAAGCCTGAAGGGCGCGTCGCTTACGCTCAACTGATCAAGTCGCTGACGGAGGGTCCGGTCAAGGTCAACGGTTCTCTGGCCCCATTCGCGGAGAAGAACTACTTCGATGCTCAGGACCTGGTCGGACTTGTCGCCGCAGCCCCGGCCAAGGTCGTCGAACTGCAGATCAAGGGATTGGGCCAGCTGCTGCGCCTAACCGTCAACGAAGGTGTGCTCATCGATAGCTGCCTGAGTGCGCTGCGTCCCGCCCTGGCCACTGAGAATTTCCCCCTCGCCCACGAGCAACTAGCGCACGTTCTCCTGGAAGGCCACTTCTTCGTGGAGGCGGGCGAGTTCCTGCCCTCCTTGGAGGAGGCCCAGGCAGCCGATGACCGTCCCATCCTCAACCTCCTGGCGCGACACCATCTGGCCCAGTATCAGCGGGACAACAAGGACACCGACCTGAACGCCACCTGGCAGGCCACCATGAGTGCCTTGGCTCCGGGCGACGTGGAAGACGACACCAAGAAGGAAGCCCTCAAGCGCGCCGTGGAATTGGCACCCAAGGTGCACGAGACCCTGGGCCAGACCTGGCTCACGGAGAGCTTCACGACGCGGCCCGAGCGGGGGGCGGAGATCCTAGCGCTGCTGGGCTCCTCCAGTTCGCGCGGCCTGCTCGAGCAGGCCCGGGTCATGCCCCTACGGCACGCCAATCTGGAGCTACAGACCACAGCGGCCGAAGCCCTCCTTGAGTCCGCCCCCGAGCGTGCGCGCGAGTGGGCCGACACCCTCAATCTGCTGGCCAACAACTGGTTGCAGGAGGCGGTCTGCACCCACAGCTTTGATACCACCGTCTCGCGCGGGCAGTCCGTGCAGGTTGACCCCTTCGGGAACATCTTCTACACGAACATGGCCAGCACCTCGTTCAATCGCAACGCCCCCATCCCCATTGGGGCGAACGAGATGCTCGCCATGCGCCCGAGCCCCCAGTGGATGGAGCTGATCGCCCAGGGGCTGCGTCCCAAGTTCGAGATGGTCACGGCCCAGCTGCTGCTCAAGGTCCAGGCCGAAGAGGAGGCGTTCCCCTACATAGAGCGTCTGGCTCGGACGCACCCCGATCAGGCCGAGGCCCTGGTAGAGGAGTTTCTGCGCGTGTGGATCAGGAACCACAACCCCAACGCGAGCAACAACCGCACCAATGAGTACATGTTCGTGTACGGGTTCAGCCAACTGTCGGCGGGCATCCCGCTCACGCGCTCCAAGCAGGAGCGCAACCTGAAAGATCTCGCCGCCTGGGTGCAGCGTATTCGGGCCCTGCCCCTGGAGGGGGTGAACGAGGAGCTGGTGGCCACGGCCTTCACAAACGCGCACTCGAGCGCGGAGGTCTATCAGGTGGAGACCATCGAGAGGGTCTTTGGGGATCTCAGCGAGCTGGCCCCGCGTACGGTCGCCGCCCTCGTGCAGGAGATGCGCAAGAACCTGGTGGGTGTCTGGCGCAGGCCCGCCACCCAGGAAGCGAAGAAGACCAACCGGCGCCAGAAGGACATCGAGGCCGAGATCCTGAGCGGCTACTCCACAGCCGCCACCGTGGCCCAGGAGTCCTTGGACAGCCACCCCGGGGACTGGGCTCTGAGTATCGCCCTGGCCTCCGTCGCCCACGACGAGAACAACTTCCGCCAGGAGGTGGCCAAGAGCAGCGAGTTTGCGGGCAAGCGCAAGGAGGCCCTGGCTGGCTTTGCCGACGCGGCACGCTTGTATCAGGCAGCACTGCCCGACCTGGACGAAGATGAAGAGGCCCAGAACCTGTACGAGACCTGGTTCTACGCCAGCCTGGGGGCGTGCGACCTGCAGGCTCTCGACAGCTACAAGCAGCCCGTACAGAACCAGCTCGCCCTCATCAAGGAAGCCATCGAGGCTCTCCCCGGCGAGGCAGCAAAGCGTCACATGGATCGCTTCGCCAACGCGCTCTTCACGCGTATCGGCTCAGTCAACCCGGCCGTCAAGTACAGCTATCTGCGCTCGGGACTCAAGATCGCTGGCGAGACAGAACGCACGCGCGAGGCCCACAAGATCCTGACCTACTACAAGGACCTGATCACAGAGATCCAGCTGGACGTTGCGGTGGATGGCAGCGCGCACGTGGGCAGCGGAGAACCCTTCGGAGTCTTCGTGAATCTACGACACACCGGCGCCATCGAGCGCGAGTCGGGTGGCTTCGGCAAGTATCTGGTGAATCAGAACGCCACGGTGAATGCGTTCAACTACGGGCGCCCCACGGAGGACTACCGCGACAAGTTCGAGGAGTTCACCCACGACGTGCTCAGCGAGCACTTCGATGTGCAGTCCATCACCTTCAACCACCCCGACACCCACTCGCGCGCTACGGCGGAGTACGGCTGGCGCCTGACGCCCTACGCCTACGTGCTTTTGAAGGCGCGCGGGCCGGAGGTGGACCGCATCCCCTCTCTGCGCCTCGACTTGGACTTCATGGATTCGGTGGGCTACGCCCTGCTGCCCATCGAGTCGTCCCCGGTGGTCCTCGACTGCGGCTCGGGCCAGGTGGACCCGCGCCCCTTCGCGCAGCTCAAGCTGACCCAGACCCTGGACGAGCGCGAGGCGGAGAGTGGCAAGCTCCTGCTCGAAGTCCAGGCCAGCGCCCGCGGACTCTTGCCGAGCTTTGAGGACCTGGTCGATCTGGCTCCCGAGGGCTTTGAGGTGGTCTCCGTAGAGGATCAGGGCAACGCCATCTCCAAGTTCGACGCCGAGAGCGCCGCGCCGCAGGTGATCAGCGATCGCACCTTCATGGTCGAGATGCAGGCAGGGGAAAATCTCACCCAGCTACCTGACTCCTTTGCCTTCGGCAGCGCCGTTCTGCCCGAGGAAGAGGTCGAGTTGACCTACCAGCGCTATGTGGACGCGGACCTGGCCTCTGTCGGCCAGACCATCTCGTTGGAAGCCCGCTACGGCGAAGTGGACGGACCGGGCTTCTGGACGTGGCTGCTGGGTACGGCCGTGGCGTTGGCCCTGGTCCTGGGCGTGCGCGCGGCGCTCAGGTCTGCGGCAGGCGGTACCAGCGAGGCACGCTTCACGGTTCCCGAACCCCTGTCCCCCTTCACGGTCATCGGACTGCTGCGGCGTATCGAGTCCACCAATGGTCTGACGCCCGACTCTCGCGAGGAGCTGCAGGGGCAGATCCAGAATATCGAGAAGCACTACTTCGGTGACGCGGACGGAACACGGCCGGATCTGAGCGAGATCGCCCAGACCTGGGTGCAGCGAGCCACCTGAGCGGCTAGCAGAATCGAATTGGGACGGAACCCGCATCGCGTGCGGGGTTGGAGGGCATTCGCAAGGTGTGCCCATGGACGGACACGCCTCCGATCCTCCCACCCCCCAGCAACATGCACTCATCCGCAACTCGCGGAGCTATCGTCCTCGAGATGGGCGTGGCCCTACTCACGCTCTTCGCCGGCCTCTACTTCGCGCTTCGTCACGTGGCCCAGGACGGCGGTATGGCCACCGTCCACGACCATCAACTGGCGGTCTTCGCCGATCACCTTGGACACGACCTGGAGAACATCGAACGGCCGGGCGTCCAGACCTTCCTACCCTGGTTCCAAGAGATCTACTGCCTGGACCGGCGACCCGTGGAGTACATCATGGCGGGTAGCGAACGCCTGGATGCCAACCATGTGCCCACGCTCGTGGTGCGCGGCCGTGAGGGCACCTGCTTCTCATTCGACCGGGTGGAGGTTCTCTACGCCCTGGCCCCTGAAGCGGCGACCCTCGCGCTCCTGGACTCCGGACCCACCAGCGGCTTCAAGGACGGCATCGTGGATGCCTACGCCAGGGGGGCCTTGCGCGCGGCATTCGGGCAGTTGACCCCTGCCGAGGTGCTCCTCTCCAACGCCAAGCAGGCCGCCACCCTGGCGGCCAAGGAGGACCTGGAACGCAGCCTTGCCCGGCACGGCCTGACGGTTCTCGAGGTCTCCGTCTCCAAGCCCAAGTTCTCCGGCAAGTACGAGGAGACTATCAGCCGCCGCAAGGTGGCCGACCAGGACGCCTTCAAGATCAACGTGGAGCGCACCCAGATGCTGGCCGGTCGCACGGCCATCATGGAACAGGTGCGCAAGGAGAAGGAGCTGGAGTTGGTGCGCATGCGCGAGACACTTCACTCCTTGATCCAGGAGGCCCTGCGCAATCAAGAGCTCACCCGCTACGCGGCGGATCGCAAGCAGTCGGACCGCTCCTTGGCATCCGAGTTGGCTCTGGCCGAGAGCCGAGCCGAGGCCCAGGCCCTGCGCGTGGACCTGGAGCGCTCGACGGCGACCCTGCGGGAAGAGGAGCAGAGGCTCCGAGCAAGTCAGGCGGCCGCGCTGGGACAGAGGCGCCGGGAGCTGGGGCTGGAGCAAGCCAAGATCCGGAACGGGCTGCAGATCGAGTGGGTCCAAGCCCAGCGGGAATCGCAGAGGGCCCTGCAGGCCGCTCAATCCGCCAGTCTGGCCGCGGTGCTCGAGGCCCAACTGCACCTGGCGGCCGACCAGCGTGAGGCACAGGTCCTCACGGACGTGGCCCGACTGGACGCACAGGGCTTCCAAGCCCAGACCGACGCCTTCTCGGCCCATGGTATTGCCGCCGTGCGCGCCGCCCTGGTCCACAAGCTCATGGGGATCTCAATCGAGATCGCCCCCACGCCCCAACTCCCAAGCCCTGGCCAAGCCCAGGTCATCGCCTACTCGGAGCCCATCCAATGACAATGCTCGAATCCACCCAGGGTGTCTTCCGATCCATCCTGCGGGGCCTCGGAGCCCTGCTGCGCGCCTGTGGAAGGCCGTTCACCTTAGTCCTGAGTGTCCTCGGGGGCTTCTTCAGTGCCTGCCTCCAGCGCGCCCGGGGCGTCGCCTCTTCCACCCGCCTGCGTGATCGCCTGCGGCCCATGCGCCGAGTTCTCAGGGCATCTCTCAGCGGCCTGGTGATGGCGGCAGTCGTGTGCATCGCGGGTGCTTCGATCCTTGAACGGGTGCCCCCGGGCATGGTGGCCGTCGAGCAGATCAACTGGGGCGACAACGCCGGTATCGTGGAACGGGACCACGGCTCGGGCATCCACCTCGCCTGGGGTGGCCGCTCCACCTGGCATCAGATCGCCGGGGGCTCACAGTTCGTGATCTTCGGCTGGGAGAACCTCGGCGGTACCGAACCCATGCTGGCCGTGGCCATTCAAGGGGGCGTCCCGGCCGAGGTGAACGTGTGTATTCCCTACCGGATCCAACCCGGGCAGGCCTGGCGTGTGGTTGAGGCGGGCCTGAAGAACGACTACCCGCGCCGCGTGACAGCCATCGCAAGGCGCGTGCTGCTGGAAGAGATGGGGCAGTTGTCCACGGACGCATTTGCCAGCAGCGACGCACGCGCGCAAGTAGAGGAGGCTGTACTGACACGCCTCAACGCCGATCTCGAAGAGGTGCACCTCGAGGCCATGGAGGTCGTCATCGGCGCGGTCTACTTCGACCCCTCCTTCGAGAGCAAGCTGCATGAGAAGCAGCTCGCCACCCAGACCGAGCTGACCAACCAATCCCTCTCCGCCCTGCAAGCAGCCGAGTTGCAGCGCGAGTTCAGCCTGCACGAGGTGGCCGCCGAGCAGAGGGCCCTGGCAGCCGAGTGGGATCTGCGGATTGCCCAGGAGCGCATTGAACTGGAGCGGGAGCTGCATGCCCTCCAACGGGCGGCTCAGGAATACCCGCACGAGGTGGCCGCCGCCGGAGCGGTTGCCGAGGCGGAGGCCAGTGCAGAGGGCAAGCGCCTCTTGAGCGCTTCCAAAGCCCTGACCAAGGCAGTGGCGAATCCGAAGCCGGTCACTGCCGAGGCGGCAGACCCCCTTGCCCTCGACTACCGTCTGGCCTCTCTCTCCCTGGCCGAGGCCCGACTGGAATATCTCGGAGATGCCGCCCGCCTCGAGGCCGAATTCACCGAGGTCAACCTGGGCGAGGGCCTGGGCCTTGCCCAGCAGGTAGAGGCCTTGGAGCGTGAGAGCCGGGCTGCGGTCCATCAGCTTCAATCGGAAGCCAGGAGCGAGAAGACTCACCTCCTGGCCCAGGGCCAGCTGGCTCTGGCCCAGGCGGGAGCTCTCTCGGAGCGTCTTCACAACGAAGTCCTTGAGAGCCCCGGCGGTCGGCTCTACCTGGCCCGCGAAGCCGCCCAGAACCTCCAGATCAAGCGCGTCGTCCTCGACCCCACAGACCCGCGGATGCCCAACATCCTGGATCTGGATGAGCTACTCGACCTCCTTATCGGCAGCGAGCGCCCCTGACCCAGAGCCCCCCCACGACCTGCGCCCCCCGGGAGGCTATGCTCACCGACAGGTGCGCCCGTAGCTCAGCTGGATAGAGCACCGGATTTCTAATCCGGCGGTCCCAGGTTCAAGTCCTGGCGGGCGCGCCATCCTGCCCCAATCGGACACGGATCGACTCATCCGAACGGGATTCGAGGCCTTGGAATTGGCCTCAAGGGCTACAGCGGCCTACGCTTCAGGCGACAATGCGCCGCATCACATCCACCCTGGCAGGCTTAGCGCTTGCCGCCTGCTCCGATCCGCTGCCCGAGTTGGAGGTGCAGGGCAAACAGCTCACCCTCCAGGTCTGCGAAGGGGTGCAGGAGATCTCGACTGAACCCGTCGTTCTAAAGCACTGGGATTCGGAGGGGGTCCTCGCTTCCTGGAAAGCACGCAAGGGTACGGGCCGGATACGGTCCACGCGAGCCGTGTTCACTTTCGAGGAGCAAGGCATACTTGAGCTCCGGGATGTCCCGCAGGGTGCCTACGATCGCATTCGCCTCGACATGCGCACACCACGTGATGGGCGGCTGCAGCTTGATCTTCAAGACTCCGAGGGCAACAAGCTTCACCGGGCCAGCATCTACTTTGGAAACTCCGATCCGGACCAACTCAAGAACCTGGAGTTTCCGCTTCAGAAGGTGCGTAAGAAACTCGGCGACGTCGGCCGCGTTATCCTCCACTTCCCCAAGGGTTTGGACACGCTGACCATTACAGGCATCACGTTCCTGGGCACCACCCCCGAATCCTGGTTGCCGGACCCCAGGGCACCGGCAATGACCGCCATGGGGAGCGATCATCGCATGGCGGCGGGTCTCTCCAGCCGTCGCCCCCTGGAGACGAAGTTCGAGGCCCAGGCGGGGCTGAACTTCAGCTTCGACTTCGCCGCCCCCGATGGCTTGAGGGACAACTCCGATTCAGCCCTGACCCTTGAGTTTATCGACGACACCGGGAGGACGCTTGCGGAGCACGAGTTTGCGGTACCCGTAAACTCGTGGCGAACCGAGCAGGTGACGATCGACGCCTCTTTGGCGCAAGCGGGCACTCTCACGGCGCGCCTCTCCCTGGCACCGGGCCGGGGGGGGACCGTCACGGCCTGCGCTCTGACGCCGCCCCGGGTGGATGGTCGGCAGAGCGATCCCCGTACCGTGCTCCTGTTGACCAGTGACACCCACCGTGCGGACTACCTGGGTTTCATGGAGCGGATGGAGGTGGACACGCCCACCCTGGACAGGCTGGCCACGGAGGGAGTCGCCTTCACGGACTGCTGGGCCGCCGCAAACGTGACCAACCCGGCGCACATCTCGATCATGACCGGCACCGGCGTACAGGACCACGGCGTCGTCTCCAACGACATTCCGGCCTCGCCCAAGTTCCTGACCCTGGCCGAGGCCTTTGCGGAAAGAGGCTACCGGACCTTCGCCGTCCTGAGTGCAGCCCACCTTGCCTGGGGCGGAATCGAGCAGGGCTTTGAGCGCATGTCCTCCCCCGACCGCGCCGCCCGAGACTCCTCGGAGACCATTGCCATCCTCGAAGAGTGGCTGCGGGACGGGTCGACGGACGGCAGGCCGCTGTTCGTGTGGCTGCACCTGTTCGATGCGCACGGTGCCTACCGCCCCCCGCCGCCCTACGACACGATGTACCAGCCAGAGGACGGGGAAGACCCCAAAGACCCTGCCAATGCAGGTCGCTGGGGCGAGGTCGAGATGCCCTCCTGGTGCAGCCAGGTCACGGATCCACGCTATGTGGAGGCGCTCTACCGAGGCGAGGTCACTTACCAAGACAACGCCCTCGGCGAGCTGCTCGATCGTCAACCGCGACTCGAACGCGACCTGCTGGTCTTCGTCGGTGACCATGGCGAAAACCTCTACGACCAGGGACCCAACTTCGACCACACGGGCCTGACCACGGTCACCCAGCACATCCCGCTCATCCTGGCGGGCTCAAGGGTCCCGCAGATGGGGCTCGTTCAACAACCCGTCACCCAGGTCAACGTGGGGCGAACCCTCTTGGACCTGGCGGGGCTGGGAGGCACGGAGTTTCCCGGAACGAATCTGCTGTTGGGACTGGACGCCGAGCCCGCCGGCGAACCCGTGACACGCTTCGCCCTCCAAGCGCATGCCTTGAAGGCCTCCGCCAAGAGAGGTCGGTGGTACCTGAACCACAACCTGTATGCCCGCCAGCGCTCGGAGGGGGTCCGGGTGCCGAACCACGCGATGGTTCTGTTCGACCTCGAAGCGGATCCCGACTGCAAGGTCAACGTCTTGGACGATAACCGCGAGGTCGCTCTGGACCTGAGAGCCCAGCTCCTGCGCTGGCTGATGGACTCGCGGGTGGCCGAGTACTTGACCAGTGACTATCGCACGGACGAGGCCACCCTCAAGGCGCTTGCAGGGCTGGGGTATGCGCCGGGCAGCGCCCTGCCTGACAACAATCCCTGGATCGACCCCGAGTGCGCCTGCGAATGGTGCGAGGCGTATCCCATCGGGAAACCGGATAGGTAGTCCGGCAGCGAAGACTGAGCCGTGGGGCTCCTACCGGGGTCCCATGCCACGATAGACGCCGTCCGGCAGAACACGGGGGAGGGCGAAATTCTGATCCGTCAGAAGCCGGTGGACGGCGGGGTCCATCCGCTCCAAGAGCTCAGGTGTGGGGCACTCCCACTCCTCAGCGATCTCCTGCGCGCGACCGGGATAGGACTGGCCCCCGAGCAAGGAGGTCAGTGTCCAGTAGAAATACTCGGCGGCCATGCACTCGTAATCGCAGGTCCGGTCATCGTAGTGGTACCAGGCCTCCTCGGGGTAGGCGCGCGGGATGGAGCGGAACCTCCCGCCCCGTGCCAGGTCCATGGCCTGGGTCAAGAGGGAGCCGGGCGCGTAGTCGAAGGCGGCGGGGTAGGCGGCGACCCAACCGTTGCTCACCAGATGCCAGATCTCCTCCAGGCTGGCGTCGAAGCGGCCGGCGCGATTCACATGGGGCGGGCCCTTTGGAAAGGTCTCCTCTCCGTACAGATCCTGGCCGATCTGGAAGCCGCTACGCTCGATGCGGTCCATCACGGTACGTAGGCCGCGGCGGGCGTCCCGCTCCGTGGCAAACATCACCAAGAAGGCGCCCCCACGCAGGAGCTCCGCAGCCACCTTTCTGTCATCCACCTCCCCATCCTCGTCGTTGTCCATCCACTCCGCCAGGATGCGCGCCGCGTGCAGAGCCTTGTCCTCGGGTAGGTCGGCGGTGGCCACAACGGTGACTCCAAAGACCTGGATGTAGCGCGTGAACTTGGGGGCGAAGGACGACAGGGGACCGCTCTTCGGAATGTCCGTCAGGACGAACTCGGTGGGAGCGGAGAGGTCCAGAGTGGTTCGGGCCTCGTCCTCCCCTCTCGGCTCACCATCGGGCCCATCCCCCCCGGCAAACTCCACCCCGTCGCGGCCCCGCAAGCCCATTCGGGTGGGCCACCAGTCCTCGGCCGTGAAGATCTCGTCCACCAGAGCCGCCAGTGCCGGATCGCGGGCCTGGAGGAAAGCGCGCGGGTCGCGCCTCAGCAGCTCGGCCTGACCGGGCTCCAGCTCGGCCCGTAGTTCCGTGGCGAAGTTACGCTCCGGACACCGGAACCACAGGGTCACACCCTCGGCCCAGTACTCATCGGCGTGGGCCTCGTGATAGACGCCTGCCCAGGTCCCCGCTTCCAGGGCCGCCTCGTAGGCCGTGTGCAGGCGGGCCGTGAAGGAACCCTTGGCGGGGGGGGCATCGACCACCTCTGGGTCACTGGAACCATCCAGTTCCTTGAACTGGATCACCGTGTGGTAGATCCCGTGGGCCAACTCATGGATCAGGGTGTGCGCATGGCCCACGCGCACGGCAACGGTCGGTTCCCCAGGGTCGCCGCCCAGGCCACCCACATCGTCGGGGATGTCCTGATCCCTGTATTCGGGCAGATCTCCCAGAGACTCGTCCTCACCGGCAAGCAGGATGCGGAACCCGTTGGTGGACAGGGTCGAGCGCAAGGAGTGGGGCTCCTTGGCGCGCGTCATGTGTTCATAGATCAGGGCCGTCTGGTAGATCCAGTGCTTCGGGACCTGCTGGGTGGCTTCGATGCGAATGCCGTAGATGTCCAAGCGCTCGGCATAGCCGGGACCGGGCTCCGGGTCCTGGGCGCTGGGGGGAAGCGCAGACAAGGCGCCCAAGCCACCCACGAGTAGGAGGAGAGTGACCACTGGGAAGATCTGGCGTTGCATGGGTGGAGTTACAGGCTGCGAAATCAAGGGTGCCTACATTAGGCTACGGACCATGCACATCACGCAATCCTTGCTCTTGCTCTTGCCGCTTGGCACCGGTTGCAGCGCGGTCGGGACCCAGGCCCCCGACTCCGCCGTCGAACCCGAGAGCGGCTTCCAATCGCTCTTCAATGGCCGCGACCTGACGGGTTGGAGGGCCATCAACACGGCACCCTCCACCTGGCAGGTATGGGAGGGGATGCTGCACTGCAACGGCAAGCCCACCGGGGAGCTGCGCACCACGCGCATGTACCAGAACTTCATCTTCGAGGTGGAGTGGCGCCACCTGGTCTCAGGAGGCAACGCGGGCATCTTCGTCTGGGCGGATGACATCACCGCGCGGGGCGTGCCCTTCCATCGCTCCGTGGAAGTGCAGGTTCTCGATCACGGCTACGGCAACACGAACTCCCACACGACCCACGGGGACATCTTCCCCATCCACGGGGCGCGCATGACTCCCGTCAACGGTCGCGGGGGATCGCGCGCTTTCCCCACCGAGTCGCGCTCCAACCCCAGCCCCGAGTGGAATCACTACTCCATCCACTGCAACGCCGGCTCCATCACCCTGGCCGTCAACGGCAAGGTGGTGACGCGCGGCAATCTCTGCTCCCCCAGCAAGGGCTACATCTGCCTGGAGTCCGAGGGCGGACAGGTGGACTACCGCAACATGCGCATCAAGGTGCTGCCCGACACGCCGGTCGACGAGGCGGACGTGGCCCAGGCCGAGCAGGGATTCGAGACGCTCTACACAGGCGTCGATCTCACCGGCTGGGTATTGACGCCACAGAACCGCGACAGATTGCACGTGCGTGATTGGGTGCTGCGGGCCGAGGCGGACGAGGGCCCTCTGACCCTGGCCACTGAGCGCACGTTCAAGAGCTACGAGTTCATTTTCGACATGAAGCTCGACGGAGAAAGAGCCACCGTGAACTTCCTGCCCCACGGCTCCCGCGGGACGGGTCTACACCTCGACAGTGCAGCCGAACCGCTGGCCTCAGCCCTCTCCGCGGGTTGGAACCGTCTTCGCGGTACCTACCGTGCCGGGCGACTGGAGCTGGCGGTCAATGGCGTCCCCTGCACAGCCAAGGTCTTGGCCGGCACCCCCGAAAGCGGCCCCCTGCGCCTGGAGATTGGAGGCGTCGTGGACCTGGCCAATCTCTATGCACGGGATCTGGACTGAAGGCATCTACTTCAAGTGAACACGCACCGCCTGTAGGGGTTTCTGCCCCCCCCCCACATTCGGTGCCTCGCCAAATGGGATAGCAGGGCCCCGATCGACACTCAGCCCCCCTCGTGAATAGGCTCCGCACTGTCACAGTAGCCACTTCGACGACGGACAGGGCCTTCCCAGCCAACACCGATTGAAGTTGGAGGAGCCCACTCCGAACTCAAGACCGGGGCACCACCAGTAGCCTTCCACGGCACATGGCCCCCGGCGGACGAGATGTTCTTGGAATCAGGGGGAAAGGCTGGAAGGCCATGATCTGTGGCGACATATTCGGCGAGAGTGGGAACACTGTCTGATGTTCTGTTCGTCGGTCAGACCGGGGCGGCGCTATGGTTGGCTTCGCGCTGGTCGCGGCGCCTCTTGCCCAATCTGGCACCAGGTGAACGTGCCCTAACCACGCTGATCCTGTTCGCCAGTGTTGCCCAGGTCAGCTTGCTAGCCTGTGGCCTGGCGGGCCAGTTGACGGCCGGAGGCATCGCGGTCGTCATGGGAGTCGGAGTTCTGGCCGAAGCCTGGCTGGGGCGGCCCACACCGGCCGTCGATGAAGACACCAGAGATCCAGCGCCTCCCCCCTGGCGCTGGCCCGCCACGGCCATAGTCGTACTAGTCTCGATTGTCTCCGCCTGGGCTGTGGTGGGCTCGGGGACTCTCTTCGGGTGGGACACTCTCAGCTACCACGCCGTGGCTCCCGCCTGGTGGATCCAGCAAGGCGATCTCAGCCTGCCCCCCTTCAACTACCAGTCCTACTTCCCGATGAACTCAGAGGTTCAGGCTCTGTGGTTCATGCTGCCCCACGGCATCGACGCCTACGCCAATCTGGCCTCGTTGATATGGATCGCAATTTTGGTCGCCGTATGGGTCGTCCATGCGCACCGCCTTGGCCAGGCACGCTGGCTGGCGGCTCTAGCCTTGGCGGGTTTTCTGCTCTCGCCCAGAGTGGCAGAGCGATTGCCCTACTTCGCCTCCCCTGATCTCTCCATGGCCAGCCTCCTAGCCGCCATGCTGGCAATGACCTGGAATCCCGGAGGAGTCTCGCGGCCGGGTACGCGCGCCCTTCTTGCTGGACTAGCTGGGGGATTAGCCCTGGGCACAAAAATCTCGGCAGCGCCACATCTGGCACTAGCTGGATTGTGTTGGGCGAAGAAGCGTTCGGGGAAATGGCCCCTGGTTCCAATAGCCGCATTTATTGGCGGCGTTGGCGTGACCGGAGGCTATTGGTACCTGCGCAACCTGGCTCTCACGGGAAACCCGGTCTACCCCGCCGAATTGGGGCCCTTCCCGGGACCGTTCGACGCCCAAACTCAGCACGTCACGTCCCTGTTGGCGTTCTTGCGCGCGGGGTGGAACGAGGCCCAAACATGGCAGGCCCTGCACGAGGAACTCCTGAACTGGCCAGCGTGGCTGGGATGGCTCGCGGTTGTGGGCATCGCCGTGGGGGGAGTCACCGCACGACGCACGAAAGACCCGGCCACACGTGGACACCTGTGGCTCCTGACGGGCAGCGCACTGGTGTTTGTCCTGTTATTCCCCATGCAGCCCTTCTCGGCCAGCGCCAACCGACCGGACGCGCCAGCCTGGTTCGACTCCCGCTTCCTGACCTACCCGTTCCTACTGGGACTCCTACTTCTTCCCACTCTTTGGCGCGCCAAGCCGGAACACCAGACCGCAGTCCGGCCAATGCCCGGCATCCTGCGTGGCCCCGGCTTCGCCGCTTGCCTCCTGCTCTTGATGGTCTTGTCACAGTCCAAGAGCCACCGTGCAGCACAGACCGCCGAGCATCTTTACGCGACAGTTCGCAAGCTCGGTGCTGGCTGGAAGGCCCTGGAACAATTGCCCTCGGGGACCCGGGTGGCCGTCCAGTCCTACGATCCGCCGAGCCACTCGCTGATCTATCCCCTATTCGGCAGGGAACTCCAACTCACGCCCGTGGCGGTGAACGCCAATGGAACTGCACGGGTCCGACTACACGAGCGCCTGCGCACCGCATCGGATTCCTGGTGGAGGGAATTCAAGAAACCAGTCAAGCAGTCCGGTAGAGTCCAATTGGGCAACCTGCGCGATGCAGGCGTCGAGTATCTGCTACTCCAACACTGGCCCAGTGGCAAAGAGGTTCGCTCCGGTGAAGAGGCCCTCCTGCTGCGGCCTGTCCAGAATCTCCCGGACGAACAGCGTTTGTTCAAAGACCCCACCACCAAGCTGTGGTGCATCACCGAGCAGGTAGAATGATCAACCCATGCGTGTTCCTGCATCTGCCCTAGCCCTGCTTTTCGCCTGCGGTTCACCGTCCGAACCCGCGCGCAGCAACTTGGTCGTGATAGTCGTGGATACCTTGCGTGCCGACCACTTGGGCCTGCACGGCTACGAACGCGACACATCTCCATTCCTGGATGAGATCGCCCAGCAGGGCATGGTCTTCGAGAACGCCCAGTCCGTGTCGTCCTTCACACGCGAGTCCGTCTCGGCACTCCTCACGGGCTATCTGCCCTCCACGAGCGGCAGTATCGGCTGGTACGCCACCCCCCCCGAACACCTGCCGACCCTGGGTACGTCCTACGCCCAGGAGGGCTACCGCACGGGGTTCTTCACGACGACCCTGATGCTCCCCGACCCCGCCTACGCCCGCGGCTTCGAGAGCGTGGAGCACCTGGTCAAGAAGGGCGGGGTGAGCGGAAAGGGCCAGGCGCTCTCCGAGCGCGCCCTTGAGTTCGTCCGCGAATGCGGCGACGACCCGTTCATGATGTACCTGCACTACTTCGATCCTCACGGGCCCTATGACCCGCCCGAGGAGCTGATGTTGCGCTACACCGACGAGATCCACCCCGACCCGGTGGGCCTGTACACCCAGTTACGCAAGCGGGTTCCCGAGTACGTATCCAAGGGCTTCGGCCCGGGCGATCCGCTTTTTGAAGATCAGCAGGTGCGCTACGACGCGGAGATCACCTGGACCGACCAGGCATTGAAGAGCCTCTTCGATGGACTCACAGCACAGGGTGTGGCCGACAACACCCTGGTCGTGATCACCAGCGACCACGGTGAGGAGTTCTTGGAGCACGGTTTCGTGGAGCATGCCTGGACTCTTTATCAGGAGGTCCTGCACGTGCCTCTCATCTTCTGGTGGCCCGGTACCCTCGAACCGTCGCGGATCCCCGAGCGAGTCTCCCTGGTGGACGTGCTGCCCACCGTTCAACAACTACAGGGCATCGAATCCACGGAGCCCAGCGATGGTCACAGGCTTATCGATCCCCAAGGGCGGCCCCTAACGGAGCGTACCCCCACGCTGAGCGAACTCCTGATCCAGCACAGGAACGTGCTACGCAGCGTGACCGTGGGCCCTTGGAAGTACATCCAGACACGCAAGTGGCTCAATCTCCGCCAACGCACCGAGCTAGTGCGCAACGAGCGCAAACACGAACAGGCGGCCCTCAAAGTAGACTTCGACCCCTGGGGCCCGGTGGTCCGAGAGGAGCTCTACAACCTGACGGACGACCCCCGCGAGACCCAGAACCTGAAGAAGAGCAAACCGGAGCTTCTCGAGCAGCTGCAGGCGGTCATGCAGCTCTTCGAGAAACGCGCCCGTGAGACCTCCCCTGAACAGGGAGGCCGAGGCGAGGCCCCCGAGCTGGATGAGGCCATGCTCGAGGCCCTCAAGGCCATCGGCTACTGAGCTACCGAGCCCTGGGCGGAGCCCAGGCGTTGGCGCCCCGCCGGACCTTCGGACACAAGCCGTGGAGATCGCCGTTGGCGTCGGTATCGCCAGGCTGTTGCTGGCTGAACCGGGCTCATTCATCTGCCGTAGCCTCACCACCCTGGACGTGGACGGGGACGGAGACCTCGACCTCTTCATGCTGGCTGATGGCTCGGTCGCAGGTGGGACGGATGCAACCCGAGCGCGCCTCTACATCAACCAGACCTTTTAGGTCACGAGCAGTCCATCACCTAGGGCGTTCGTAGACCAAGGGGAAAAACGGCCCCTCGACAAGCTCACCGGCTGCGATGAGTTGACAGCCAGCCAGCAAGGGGCTCTCAGCATCCGCGCACTTAGTCTGGGCACACATGTAGTTGAGTACGACGCCGCGCCTCGGACGACCTGAGCCATTGGCCAGCGAACCATGGATCGTGCCCGAGTGATGGACGGAGGCTTGACCCGCTCGCAAGGGGACGGGCACGGGCGCGAAGGCCTCACGCTGCGCCTCACTCAGGTGTGCGTGTAGCTGCTCCATGGCGCCGCCGAACTCCACCGCAGGCAGCTCCCCCCACAGATGGGATCCGGGAACCACCTGAAGACACCCGTTCTCCTCGTCCATGTCATCCAAGGCTATATAGACCGTGATGTGTCGCTGGGGAGTTGTACGTGTCCAGTAGGACCAGTCCTGGTGCCAAGGAACGACTCCCGGGTGTTGGGGTGGCTTCCAGAACACCTGGTCGTGCCAGAACCGCAAGCGCTCCACTCCCAGCAGCTGGGCAGCGGGCCCGATTGCTCCGGGGTGAAAGATCAGATCGTGAAACAGCTCGTCCGTGCGCCACGCACCCAGGAAATGCAGCACTGTCTCATCGGGTCTCTCCCTCCACGCGGCCTCGATTTCGTAGAGCGAATCGCCCAGGTCCGTGAGCGACTCACCGATGGCGCTCAGCCTCTCCCGCAGCGCTTCAACCTGCGCCGCAGAGAGGAGATCTAATGGGGCGGTATACCCATCGCGGGCGAAGCCCTCGCAGTCTGCCGCTGAGAGTTCCCAGTCGGTGAAGTCCCCCGGCTGGGGAAACGTGCGGGTCAGGGGCTCGTGGTGGATTTCGAGTTGGGAGGGGCCCAGAGTCATGTCGCGGGACCGGCTCAAGTAACTCAGGCCCCGAATGAGAGTCTAGCCTCAAGCAGATATCTGCAAGGTATCCACTAGCGCAGGTCCCCAGCCAAGCCCCCGGAGACGTTGGGCGATTGCTATCCTCCTTCTCCAAGCCGCAAGGCGCCTCCACGCCCACCTCACTACCATGCGCACACTCCCCCCCCTCCTAGCCCTCTTCATACTCACTGGTGCCCAAGGTCAGGAGCCGGCTCAGCGACCCAACCTGGTCGTCATCATGGCGGACGACATGGGCTACAGCGATATCGGCTGCTTCGGCGGAGAGATCGCGACGCCGCACCTGGACCGCCTGGCGGCGAACGGGGTGCGCCTGACCCAGTTCTACAACACGGGCCGCTGCTGCCCCACACGTGCCGCGCTCCTCACGGGACGCTACGCGCAACAGGCGGGGGTCGGCTGGATGACCAGCGAGGGTGCGGGTCGTGGCCAGGACCTGGGCTACCCCGGCTACACCGGTGAGTTGAATCGCACCTCGCTGACATTTGCCGAGGTGCTGGCGGGCGCGGGCTACCGGACCCTGATGGCAGGCAAGTGGCACGTGGGCTCCTTCAGCGGCATGTGGCCCATGGACCGCGGGTTCGAGCGCTACTACGGGCTCATCCGCGGCGGGAGCAACCACTTCAAGCCGCACCCGGACAAGCTGTTGATGGAGGGCCGACGACCGGTCGCCCCGGGCGAGGACTTCTACACCTCGGACTCCTTCACTGACGCCGCCATCGGCTACGTGCGCGAGTCGCGGGAGCGCAGCGACGACCCATTCGCGCTTTACCTGGCCTTCACCGCTCCGCACTGGCCCATGCACGCTCCCCCCGAGGACATCGAGCGCTACAAGGGAAAGTACGACACGGGCTGGGAGCCTATGCGAGCGGGTCGCTTCGAACGCATGAAGGAGCTGGGCATCCTGCATGCAAACAGCGAACTCTCCCCACTCGACGTCAAGCCCTGGAACGAGACGGACCCCGAGCGCCGTCAGGCCCTGGCCCATCGCATGGCGATCTACGCTGCCATGGTCGACCGCCTGGACCAGAACGTGGGGCGTCTGGTCGCCACGCTCGAAGAGCTCGGTGTCCTGGACAACACTCTCATCCTGTTCTTCGCCGACAACGGCGGGTGTGCGGAGGGTGGCCTGATGGGCGGCAGTCCCGACGAGATGGTCGGCGGCCGCGAGGGCTACTTCCTGACCTACGGCAAGGGCTGGGCCAACGCCTCCAACACGCCCTTCCGCATGTACAAGCACTGGGTGCACGAGGGCGGGATTGCCTCGCCCTTCATCGCCCACTGGCCCGCCGGCATCGAGGCCAAGGGCACAATCCAGCGTGAGCCCTGTCACCTGATCGACATCGCCCCGACCCTCTACGAGCTGGCGGGCGCCCGCTACCCGAAGAACCACGGCGGTAACGAGATCGGCGGTCTGGAAGGCGTCTCCCTCGTCCCAGTCCTACGGGGCGAAGCCCTCGAACGATCGTCCCCCATCTTCTTTGAGCATGAAGGGAACCGCGCCGTCCGGGAGGGCCCGTGGAAGCTTGTCTCCCGGCACGGGCAGCCTTGGGAGCTCTACGACCTCTCAGGCGACCGGAGCGAGACGAGTGACCAGGCCGCCGCCCAGCCCGAGCGCGTCGCCAAGATGACCGCGACATACGACGCCTGGGCCGAGCGCTGCGGCGTCCTGCCTTGGCCAGTCAAGCGCAGGGAGGGTTTCACGCCGCCCGAGTACCCCTATCCGCTGACCGCGCCCCAATTGGAAAAGGCAGATGGAGCCCAGAAGCGCTAACGGTGCCCACCTTCAATTGAGGATCGGACGCAGGACAACGTTGCGGAACTCGATGTAGGCGCCTTCGGACTGCAGGCAGATCTTGCCGGGCACCTCCTCGCACCAGAAGGCCTCGTTCTGCAGGACGCCATTCACCTCCAGACGGAGGTAGCCCCGGTCCACAAGCAGGCGGTAGCGGTTCCACTCGCCCAGGGGTTTCTCGCTGGAGCCCAACATGCCGCGGGTGTGGCGGCCGTTGGTGCGGTCGGGTGCGGTCAGCATCGGATACGCGTCGATGTTCCAGATGTCGCCGGCACTGCCCGACTGCAGTTGGGCCTCCATGCTGCGCGGCCAGACCTTGTCCCGACCCGTCATGCGACACAGGACGCCTGAGTTGCCTGCACCCTTCTGCGGATCAAAGCGCCACTCAAGCGTGAGCTCGTAGTTGAGATGGTCGGCCTCTGTGCGCAGGTAGCCCGCGGGGCGGCCTTTGCAACGCAGCACACCGTCCGAGATCGACCACACGTCGTCGCGCTCGGCACTGCCATTCAGGTGGAAGGTCCAGCCCGTGAAATAAGGCCGTTCTCCGAACCCTTGCGTCCTGAGGCCCTCTTCCTTGCCGTCTCTGTCTTCCACCTCTAACCACTTCCTCCCGTCGAATAGCTGGACGGGATCTCCGAACAGCGGCTCGCGCTCAGGATCGCGCGACAGGAAGGCCACCAGGTCAGCCAGATCCTGGGCACCCATCCCCATGGCGAGTCCCTCGGGCATGACCGAGAGCTCCTGTTTCTTCTTGCGCGCGACCTCCTCGGCCGGGATCACATAGCGCTCGCCTAAGGTATCCTTCAGGATCAGGTCCTCGCCCTCGGCCAGCAGGAAGCCCGAGATGTACTCGTCGTCCGTGGTCTGCACCAGATAGGTGTCGTACCCAAAAGCGATGGCCGACGAGGGGTTCAGGATCGCATCTAGGATCTCGGGGCGGCCGTACTTAGAGCGAATGGCCGTCAGGTCCGGTCCGATATCCAGGCCCAGCCCCGTGTGGGCATGGCAGGACGAGCAGCGCGAAAGCTCCGAGCGGAAGACCTCGCGCCCGCGCTCGGCCGAAGCATCAAGGGCAAGAATCTCGGCAACCGTGGGCAGCGCCTCCATGCCCGGGCGCGGAAAGTGCGCCGTCGCCAGGGCCCGCACGCCCAGGTCGGTGTTGGAATAGATGGCCTCGGTCGCGGCGACGATGAGCCGCGCGGGAAGCTCGCCCCGCTCGGCCTTCGTCAAGAGGAACAGCCCCCCCTCCGGATCAGCGGCCAACCCGCGGGCAGCCTGCTCGCGCTCCCCCCATGCCGCCGAGGCGTCCGTCAGGGTGAGCCGGCGCGGGTCGATGCTCACTTCAGCGTCGGCGTCCTCCACCCACACCTGGAACTCGACCGTACTGCCGCAGCCCTGCGATGTGCCCCCGTGGTCGGGACCAACCCGGGCCTGGAAGCGCCGGGCTCCGGGCGGCACGGCAACCAGTATGCGCGCGTCGGCGTGGGTGCCGATGCCTTTCTGGAAGACCATGTCCTCCACCTGCAGAAGGCCCCCACCGGCGTTCTTGTCCAGCCGGGTCATGCCCCAGCCCTGCTCGGCCGAGTCCCAACCCCGCACGGGGAGGGCACTCCCATCCTCCATGAGGAAGGCCGGGTCGAGCCAGTCCGCCCAGTCACAACCGTGGCCATCGCCACCATCGGTTACGACCAGCCAGATACGCTGCCCCGTGCTCACGTCCACGTCGACGTCACGCAGCCCCTGCCCCATCACGCCGCTCGACCAACGCCGGGTCGCGGCTCCGAAGTCCCCACCGTCGACCGCGGGAGTGAACGCACGCCAGAGGTTCTCGGAGCGGTTCTGGAACCACCAGCGGGCCTCCTCGCGCGTGTCGGCGGGACCCGTGTGCCACAGGACGAACATCGCGTCCGCCGCCTCACGCGCTTCGCAGAAGGCGATGCCGTCCACCATCAGCTTGCGAGCCTCTCGATCGAGGGACTCGTCCATGGCCCGCGCCAGCATGGGCGCCACAGCCTCCACGGGATGCAGTCTCCAGAGCAGGTCGCGGTAGGCCGCCTCGTTGATCTCTCCCAGGTCCACAGCCTCGGCGATCAGGTCGAGGAACTCCAACTCGTACCCGCGCGCGCCAATTCCCATGGACTCCAGCGAGGCGCGATCCCCGGCGCGATGGTTGCAGGCGAGGAGAAGCAGGGCCTCCGTTCGGTCTTCCCAGTCCAACTCTCCGAGGAGACGGGCCAGGCAGGCACGCACGAGGTCAGAGGGGTACACGGCAAACTGAGCCGCCACCGGGCCACGGAACTCGGGCATGTGGAGCCAAAGCGCCCGCATCAGGGCACACATCTGCTCCTCTGAGTATTCGATCTCTGTGGTCGTCATGGCCAGCTGGCGGACCTCGGGATGCTGGATAGCCATCTGTACAGCGCGCGCCACCACCCGAGGGTCGTCGTCCTGCCACAGCTCCTGCACGATGGGAGCCGCCTCTTTGCCCAGGGCCAGGAGTCGAGCGCGCTCGACGGCACGCACGCTCAGGCAGGGCGAGCGCAATCCCTCCTGCACGACACCCGCCCCGCGCGTTGGGCTGACGCGTAGGATGCGGCCATAGGATTCGCGATCTCCGGCACCGTGCCCGCCCACGCCCGGGTCGTACCAGTCGGCGACGAGGACCGATCCATCGGGGGCGACCGCGGCGTCGCTGGGACGGAACCACTGCCCCTTGCCATCCCCAGCCTCGCGCCCACTCTGCGCGCTGCGGCCGAGAAAGACCGAAGGGTCCAACCGGTAGCCGGAGCCCTCCACCACCGGTTGGTGCGCGTAGACCACGCCTACTCCCGCGTCACAATTCAGGACGGCGCCCATGAGCCCGGGCAGGGCATCACCCTCGTACACGCAGACCCCCGTGGGGCCGCCCGCGCCGTTGACCTCCCAGGTCGGCATCACGCCCGGGTCGTCGGCATGCCAGTGGGCCGTCTGGACCTCCTGCCCCGGACGCATGTCCGCGCGCCAAGTGCGCGAGCCGTCTGCGGAGAAGTACCCATAACGCGCGCCCTCGGCCACCCACACCGTGCGGCAACCGCGGTTGCCGTCGTCGTCGTTGTCTTCGGTGAACAGGTTGCCGTAGGAATCCCGGGCGATCTCGTACTGGTTCCTGAAGTTATCGGCGATGACCTGCAGGCCCGTGCCATCGGGACGCACGCGCAGCATGATGCCCCCGGTCCAGGCCATCCCGTCGTCACTCACGAGCCCCGGGCTGTTCTTACCGTTGTAGGGCGACCCGCCGGTGTAGATGCTGCCCGAGCGTACGGTGGTACCGTCACTGCCGGTGACGATGTGCGGCCCTGCGTTTCCGGCCGCGATGTACAGCCAGCCGTCATCGCCCGCCACCACCGAGTGCACGCCGTGGTCGTGGTCGAAGCCGCCGAAGCCCGTCAGGAAGGTCTCGCGCTTATCGGGCACGTCGTCGCCATCCTCGTCCGTGTAGACGAAGATATTCGGTGAGCAGGAGACGTAGACCCGCGGGGGGACGACACAGATCCCCAGGGGTGCCGTCAGGTCCGCATCCTGGACGAACACCTTGGATGAGTCCGCCGCCCCGTCTCCATCGGTGTCCTCGAGGATGACGATGCGGTCGCCAGCGCTGTGGTCGATGCCGGGGTTGCGCCCGCCCCAGCGCCTGTAGTTCACGGCTTCCGCCACCCACACGCGACCCTGCGGATCCACGTCGATGGCGGTGGGGTTGTACACCTGGGGCGACTCGGCCCACAGGCTGACCTTGCAGCCTTCAGGGGACTCGAAGCGATCGGTCAGATCGCGCGCGTCCTGGCCAGCGAAACACAGGAGAGCGGTAAAAAAAGGGGCTTGCATGGGTGCACTCTACTTTCAGGTATCTGCGGGAGGGGTTCGAGGATCGCGATTGTCATCCGGAGAGGGGCTAGGGTTCACTGTCCTAGCAGCTCGTCACAACGCCCTCGCTGCGCAATGAGGACCTTCTCAAAGGCCGGATCTGCGGCCAGGTTCGTGAGCTGCAACGGGTCGGAGCGCAGATCGAAGAGCTGCTCGTAGACAGGCTCCTGCTCGTAGTAGCGCGCGTACACCCAGCGCTCACCGCGCACGCCCTCGCTCTTGGGAATGGCCGGGTGGCTCATGCGGTGCTCGTAGAGGAAGTCCGAGCGCCAACTCTCGGGAGCCTGTCCGAAGAGTGGCACCAGGCTGCGCCCCTCGTAGGACTCAGGGACCTCAACGCCGGCCAGGGCGAGGAGGGTCGGAGCGAGGTCCACATTGAGCACCACCTGATCCACCAGGCTGCCCCTTTGGCCCTCGGGCAGGCGCGGGTCGTGGATGATGAGCGGCACGCGCACGGACTCCTCGTAGATCAACCACTTTCCGGCGAAGCCGCGCTCGCCGAGGAAGTAGCCGTTGTCGCTGGTGAAGACGACGACCGTGTCCTGGGCGAGCCCTTGCTCGTCGAGCGCATCGAGAACGCGGCCCAGGGCGCGGTCGACCCCCGCGATCATGCGCCAGTAGTCGAGGGTGCGCTGCACCTGCTTCTCGCGCGTGTCGAAGCGCCAGCCCCAACGCTCGCGGTTGAGGGAGCCGCGCAGGAACTCGGGCAGGGCCTCGAACACACTCGGCTCCGAGAGCGGCGGCAGGGCGACCGCGGCATCGGCATGGAGCTCGGCCAGATCCCTCGGCGGAATGTACTGCAGCGGGTTCGAGTCTTCGGCGTGGGGCGCGTTGAAGCTCAGGGTCAGACAGAACGGCTGGTCGCCCTCCTGTTGCTTGATGAACCCGATCGCCTTGTCGGCGGCGCGGTCCGTGAGGTGGCGCGCGTCCTCCCCATCCCGCGCGCGCAGGTAGGGCGGCGAGAGGGGCTGGTAGGTGTCCAGGTGCTCGGACATCACGCCCGGATCAAAACGCACCCCCCACTTGCCGATGAACCCGGTGGAGTAGCCCGCTTCGTGTAGACGGGCGAAGTAGGTCTCGTCCGCCAGTTGCTTACCCATGGCCGGCGTGCCGAAGGTGTAGCCATGGCTCCCCTCCCAGCGCGAGGTCATGAGGCTGGCCCGGCTCGCTGCGCAGATCGAAGTGGTGACGAATGAGTTGGCAAAGCGCAGGCCTTCGGCTGCCAGGCGGTCCATGTTGGGGGTCTGGAGTACGGGGTGCCCCTCACAGCTGAGTTGGTCGAAGCGCTGATCATCGGTCACGACCACCAGCAGGTTCGGACGGCGGGCGGGGTACCAGGCATCGAGCTCGGTGCGCAGGGCCGCTTGGGTGGCCGCGTCCTCGAGAGGGCGCTCCTCGAAGGGGTCCTCGACGACGTTGTAGAGCTCCTCCGGCTTGGAGGGGTCGGTGTGCACCAGGAGCTTGTGGGAATCCCGCAAGACCCAGCGGGTGAGCAGACTCCGGGACGGATCGCCCAGCTTGATCACGTCGTGGGTGTAGGCGGCGCCGAACACAGGACCGTGATCGGTTGCCGTGAGCAGGTCCACGCCCGGGAGCGCCTCGGGCACCTGCACACCACAAGCCGCGAGGATCGTCGGCGCGAGGTCGATGGTGCTCACGGGCTGCGGTTGTTCCCCCGCCTCGATGTGCCCCGGCCAGCGCAACAGGATCGGCGTACGCACGCCCCCCTCGTAGGCCGTGCGCTTGGAGCGCGGCGCGTAGCCCGAGGTCTCCTCAAGCTGGACCCAGCCGTTGTCGACGGCGAAGACCACCAGGGTGTCCTCTTCCAGCCCGCGCTCCTCCAGATGCGCGAGCAGCTCCCCGCAGGTCTCGTCGAACCACTCGCACATGGCGCGGTAGCGAGCCACCGAGTCGGTGATACCATCCACCCGGTACTTCTCCAGTAGACGCTCGGGCGGGTTGTGGGGCCGATGCGGCAGGAAGGGCGCGTACCAGAGGAAGAAGGGTGTCCCCTCATCCTGGCAGGCGTCCATGAACTCGAAGGCGGGTGCCAGCGTGTCGCGGCCGATGGTGAGGCCCACGTCCCCGTGGCGACCCCCGCGCGCCGTATCCCCGTGGGTCATGCCCTCGGTGAAGCCCCCCAGGGCGAAGTTCCCCTCCCACCACTTGCCGGTCTGCAGGCTCCTGTAGCCCGCCTCCCCCAGAAGCCCCGGGAGAGTGTCGACGCTTGCGATGTACTCAAGCATGCGATCCCGGCCGTTGTCCCGCGGGCGCGGATCGTTGCCAGTTATCTGGTGCTGGTGCGGGTAGAGACCCGTGGCAAAAGTCGCCAGGCTCGCACGGCACAAGGCCGTCGGCACGTAGCCGCGCCGGAACATCAGCGACTCCTGGGCCAGCTGGTCCAGATGCGGAGTCTGGATCTGTCCGTGCCCCATGAAGCCGAAATCCGTCCAGGCCTGATCGTCCGAGATGATCAGGAGCACGTTGGGCTGCTCGACCCCGTTGGCGTGGATGCCCACGGGCTGAAAGGACAAGAGGCAGGTGAGGAGGAGGCTCATGCGGGAAGAAATCGAGAGGGCTTGGATCAGTTCTTGAAGTAGCGCTCGGCCTTCATCCACTTCGCGAGCAGATTCGGCCACTGGCCCACGGGAAGATCCGGACGGCGCATGCCGTAGCCGTGACCGCCGCGGGCGAACACATGCAACTCAAAGGGCACTCCCGCAACCTCGAGAGCCGCAGCATAGAGGCGTGAGTTGCTAACCTTCACAGGGTCATCGGACGTGTGCACGAGAAAGGCGGGAGGGGTCTTGGCGGTCACGTGCAGTTCACTGGAGAAGCGGTGAATCAGCTCCTCGGGCGCGTCCGGGCCAAGGAGGTTCTGGCCCGACCCCCTGTGTGAGATCCCCTCCAGCATCGAGACCACCGGGTAGACCAGGATGGTGAAGGCCGGGGGTTTCTCAAGCAGCTGGACCGAGGCCGAGGCTGCGAGGTGACCCCCCGCCGAGAACCCCATGACCCCCACGCGCTGCGGATCAACGCCCCACTTGTCCGCATGGAAGCGCACCAACTCGAACGCCTTGCGGCAATCGGCCAAGGGTGCTTCATGCCCGTACACGTGTCCGCTCGGCCGGGGCATTCTGTACTTCAGGACGGCGCCGACAATGCCCTGCCCCGCGAACCAACGCGCGATGTCGTGGCCCTCCTTGTCTATCGCGAGCAGCCCGTACCCTCCACCCGGACAGATGATGACGGCACAGCCCGTACGCTTGCCGGGCTCGGGCAGGTGCACGGTGAGCGTGGGCACGTGCACGTTCGAGACGTGGGCGTCTCCGCCCTCGGGCCGGTCCTTCAGCACCTCGGGCGAGATCTCCGCTGGAGCCCCAGGCACGCCATCGGGCCACAGTCCGAACTCGACGGTCGCGGGGCGCGGCTTGGAGGCACCCGCGTCTTGAACGGGAATCAGCGTCAGAGCTGCGGCAAGGAAGAGCGTCATGGATGCACTCTAGGGAATCCGCGGTCGATGCGCTCCGCTGAATGTCGAGGATGGGTCGCCAGACCGATCGCCTCACATCTCCCGGTCCGCGAAGTCCATGTAAGCCGTCCAATCCTCGTCCGTCACGTCGTGCTCGCCGGGGCGTAGCCGATGGACGAGAGAGGCGGAGTCTAGGAAGCGGAAGACCGGGGCCGCGGCGCGCGCGGCGAGCTGCTCCCCGAGTGGGTCGGCCCAGCGATCCTCCTCGGCGCTGCAGATCAGGACCGGGCGCGGCGCGATCAGGGCGATCAACTGATGCTGGTCCACGGGCAGTCGGGACTCCTGATTGTCGTAGCTCCGAAAGCGCTCGCAGAACCAGTGCGGAAAGACGCGGTTGATACGGGCCACGGTCTCTCCGAAGCAGCGCCGGCTCAGAGCGGCCCCCCCACAACCTGAATTATTGGAGATCACCAGGGCAAAGCGCTCATCGGTGGCACCCGCCCACAGCGCCGTCTTACCGAGACGTGAATGACCCAACACGGCCACACGCTCGGCGTCCACCAGTTCATCCTCCTCGAGGAAATCAAGCGCACGCGACAGGCCCCAAGCCCATGCCCCGATGGAGCCCCACTCGTTTGGCTTCCGCTCAGCGTCGCCTTCCGGGTCCAAGGCAGGGTGCACACCATTGGCAAACCCATCGTCGAAGTCCGGATCGATGTCTCCGTAGTAGGCCGTCACCACGGCGTAGCCGCGCGCCAGGATGCGCTCCACGGGCCAGCGCGAAGAGAGTTTGCCCCGCGAGGCCTCCGTCGCCCGATTATCCTCGATGCCATGCCCGGCCCGGTTTCCGATCCACTGGGTGGAGAGCATGATCTCCGGATCGGGCTGGATGGAGTGGTTGCCCATGAAGTTGAGGGCCAGGAACGCGGGTGCCGGGCCCGACACCCCGACCGGACTGTAGATCAGAAGCCGAATGGGCCCATCCGCCTTCCCGGACACGAGGAGGTCGACCTCGCGCCGCACGGCCCGGCCCCCTAAGGCCAGGCATTCATTCACCACTTTGGCCCTGATCTCCGCTGCCCCCTTGGGCATTCGACCATAGACGTGCTCTTCAAATAGCCGCAGAAGCTCGGGGCGTCGTGACTTGCGCCACTGCTCTGGAGTCTCGACGCGTGTGCCGTCCTCCATGACCAAGGGATCAGGCAGGTCGTAGGCGGGCACCTTAGCCTCGTCGTAGTTGACCGGATGATCCTGGGCAGCGGCGAGACCAACGCCCACGAAGCACAGGAGCAGAAGGAACAAGTACCGCACGAAGCTCATAGCCAGATCCTAACGCGCCTCGTGGACGTCCTCATGCACAATTCCCCCGGCGACGTCGTGGTGGCGCATGACCAACCGGGGCGCGTCGTCGCGGTACTCGAGGCTCGCCGAGAGAAACCCACCGGCCACACGGAGAAAGCGGTGCGCGTCCGATCGGTTCTTCTCCGAGAACCCACCCGCGTGCTTGTTGGTGGTGGGCCCGCACGAGTACTCCCGCAAGCCCGTGTCGGGAACCTCCGACACGTACTGCCAGTGACGGTCGCCGCAGATAACGAAGGCGCTGTCCTGCTCGGCCAAGAATGCCCGCAGCTCGTCGCCCTCGTGTTGAAAGGCCTTGTTTGCGTGATTGTCGCGCTTGCTCGAGCGGTCGGGGCCGAGGATCGGGGTCGGAGAAATCAGAATACGGAAGGTGGCATCGGATGCGGCAAACGTTCGCCTGAACCAGGCCATCTGGTCGCCACCCCAGATCGTCTTGTCCGGGCCATCGGCAAGGGTGTTGGGGCTGCGGAACTCGCGCCCCTCCACAAACCAGACCTCCAGGTCCTTACCCCAACGCAGCCGTCGGTAGGGGCGCGGGCCCGTAGGCACCTGCTCGCGGTACACGGCCAGGCCCTGCTCCCAGGTAAGTTCGCCATAGGACTGACCCGGCCAGCAGTCGTTCTTGAGCACGTCGTGATCGTCGCGCAGGAACCAGGCGGGAACCCGAGCGTGGAAGGCACGCTGCAGGGGCAGGGCGTACATGCGGTTCCACTTGTAGCGAGCGAGCTCCTGGGACCTTGCCAGGGGTCCGGGCTTGTCGTGGTAGACCACGTCACCGGTGTGCACAAAGAAATCGGGGTCCAGCTCACCCATGGACGCGTAGATCCGGTGCCCGGCCTGGGGATCATCGCGCCGGGTGAAATCCTGTCCGGTGACCACGGTGAAGGTGGCCGGTGACGACTGCTGGATGGCGGGAGCCGTGCGGAAGGAGGCCGACAGAGAACACTGAACCTCCTCTGAACCGGAAGCTCGACCCTCGACAATCATCGCGTAGGCCGTCGCCGAACGCAGCAGGTCGCTTAGGTCGAAGGCGTGGGTGAAGTCCGCCTGCGGGTCGACCGCCGCCCAACCGCTGGAGCTGCGCACACCGACAGCGCCCTTGGGCCACCACTGGACGCGAACCTCCCCGGCGGCTCCCATCACGCTGTCCTGCATCTCCCCGAGGATACGGCCCGCGGGAACGGCGGCGGCGCCGTCGGGCCAGGGACGCCCTCCGATGTTGCGCTCGGGTGCCGCGGTGAGTCGCGTCCAGATGATCGCCGCCGACGACGTCACCTCCCCCACCTTCACGCCGTTGGCGAAGTACACGCTGCCTTCGGGCTCAGCGTCCTGTGCGGGCAAGGTGCTACCCAGGCAGCAGAAGGCCACCGACCCCATGAGAAACGACCGCCGCATGGGAACCATGCTAGCCCATCCGTGTGCTCAGGGGACGCACGCTCTGAATGGGTTGTACGCAAAAGAGCCCCGCCGACCGCTGGGGCCGACGGGGCTCGTGGACTGCGAACCGCGCGTGACTAGAGGCCGTCGGCGTGGTCGGTCAGGTAGCTCTTGACTCCCTCTTCGCTGGGAGCCATGCCGGCCTTTCCGGTGGCCCAGCCCGCGGGGCAGACCTCGCCGTGCTCTTTGAAGAACTGCACCCCGTCGATGGCGCGCATGAGCTCGTCCATGTCGCGGCCAAGGGGCAGGTTGTTCACGAGGGCGTGCCAGCAGATCCCATCGGGATCGATCAGGAACGTACCACGCGCCGAGAAGCCCGACTCCTCGTGAAGCACGTTGTAATCCGCGGTCATCTGCTTGGTCGTGTCCGCCAAAAGAGGATAGCCAACGGGACCGATTCCGCCGTCGTTGATCGCGGTGTCGCGCCAACGGGCGTGGGTCTCCGCGTCATCCATGGAAACGCCCAGAACCTGGACGCCTCGCTTCTCGAACTCACCCATGCGGTGGTCGAAAGCGATGAGCTCGGAGGGTCACACGAAGGTGAAGTCCTTGGGATAGAAGAACAGGGCCACGTACTGGCCGGAGTAGTCGGACAGGCTCACGCTCTGCGTGCTGCCGTCCGGCATTACGGCCTGCGCGCTGAACGCGGGGGCGGCTTTGCCGATAAAGTTGCTCATGGTACGAGGATCTCGGGGATCGAAGGAGTATTTGAAAGCGATGAGAAGCCGCCCACTCGGACAGCGAGGGCGGAGTATAGCGGGGCCCGACCCTCCCGTGAACGGTAGAGGTGGTGCATGTTGAGGCACAGCGGGGCCCCTGCGACTCCAACTACGCCCCCATTCCCAACCCAGGGGCCACAAGATCTGGAGCCAACCCTCCCCACCCCTGTGTCGGTACTACTATTCACTTGACCATGAACGCCCCCCACCTGCTCCTCCTCGCCTGTCTGCTGACCCAGCTATCCGGCGCCCAGACTCCACGGGACCAAGCATCGCGGCTGGTGCGGCGTCCCAACGTCCTGATCCTTTTGGGGGACGACATGGGAGTGGACATGGTCTCCTGCTACGCCGAGGGCAGCGCTCCGCCCTGCACTCCCAATATCGACGGCTTGGCGACGCGCGGGCTACTGTTCCGCAACGCCTGGGCTAACCCGACCTGCTCCCCGACGCGGAGCGAACTCCTCACGGGCCGCTATGGCTTCCGAACCGGAATCGGTCAGCCAGTCAACAACGGCAATCAGGGGCTCCTCCTCAGTGAATTCACCCTGCCAGAAATGCTCACGGGGTACTCCAGCTCAGTCAGCGGCAAGTGGCATCTGGCGGGCCAGGGTCAGGGCAAGAAGCACCCGGGCAAGTCCGGCTTCGGCTACCACGCCGGGTCCATGGGCAACATCAGCGACTACTTCAACTGGCAGAAGGTCGTGAACGGTAGCGAGTCGACCAGCACCACCTACGCCACCACCGATTGCGCTGACGAGGCCATCCAGGCGGCACTCACCATGCCCGAGCCATGGCTGCTGTACGCCGCCTTCCAGGCCCCCCATACACCCCACCACGTGCCGCCCAGCGGTCTGTGCGCCTGCCCGACCACCAGCAACTGCGACGTCGTGCAGAACGGCTCATCCAAAGCTGTCAAAGCGAAGGCCATGACGGAGGCCATGGACACGGAGATCGGAAGGCTGCTGCAGGTCATTCCCCCGGACACCCTCGTGATCTTCATGGGCGACAATGGCACCGCCGCGGCCGTCACCGAACCTCCGTTCGACAAGACCCAGGCCAAGGGCACCCTCTACGAGGGAGGGGTCAACGTCCCCTTGATCATCGCTGGTGCAGGCACGGTCCAAGGCGAATGTGGAGCCCTCGTCACAGCCACCGACATCTTCGCCACCCTGGGCGACTTGGCAGGGGTGCCGTCGGCAGCTGAGGACTCCGTGAGCTTGGTGCCGTACCTTCGGGGCTCAAGCGAACCCCAGCGCGATGCGGTCTACGCGGAGTTCTTCACACCCAATGGTCCGGCCCCCTGGACCACCCACACACGGGCGGTGCGGGATGATCGGTTCAAACTCATCCGATCAACGGGCGTAGCGGACGAGTTCTACGATCTGCAGAGCGACCCCTTTGAGCAGATCGACCTCTTCCCGAGCATCGGCCCCGGCTCACCCCTGTGGCCCCACTACCACAGCCTGGTTGCCGAGCTCGTCAGGCTGGGTGTCGGCTAGCGTAGGCCGGCCCCGCGCAGCACATCGCCGGCAAGGCGTTTGCGAAGCTTCCACGCCCAGCGCCGAACGATCCGACGACAACTGCGGGCTTGATCACTGGGCAGGCTGGCCTCACGAACGGCATTTCGGTATCCGTCCCACAGATCCTTGTGGACCGTGGCCGGACGGTTGGCATCGGGGTCAAACCACTTGAGAACATCCTGGGGGGTGGGGTTCGCAGTAAGCGAGTTGTTCGCGTGTAGCCGGCGATGGAACAGGTACTCGGGAACCTGCACGAAGTCTCCGCGCAGAGCCAGCTCCACCAGGAGGACCTTGTCGGAAGCGTTGAAGGGTTGGATCAGGCGCGTGCCCGCCAAGACCTCCCTGCGCATCACTCCAAATACCGGATAGCACTTGGTCAGGATCGACACGCCATCCATCACGAGCATCTGCGACAGCCGCCCAGCGGGCGTTGGGGCCCCCCAGGGGAACTCCGCGTCGTAGGGGAGGAGAGTTCCCTCCTCCTCGCGCAGGTGCGACACAGCCGTGTAGGCCACTGAAACTTCGGGCCCCGAAGCGTCCAGTGCTTCTACGCAGCGCTCGAGCCAGGTGGGTTGCAACAGGTCGTCGTGTGCCATCCACTTGAAATACTCTCCCCGGCACAGGCGAAAGACCTCGTTGAAGTTGGCTGCCGCCCCACTGTTGCGCTCTTGGCGCACGTAACGGATTCGGTCGTCCCGCCCCGCGAAGGCCTTGCAGATTTCGGCCGTGCCGTCATCGGAGGCGTTATCCGAAATCACCAACTCAAAGGCATCATGGGTTTGTGTGAGTACAGAGCACAGGCAGTCCTCCAAGAAGTTCTCACCGTTATAGACCGGAAGGCCGATCGAGACGCGCGGGATCGTCAGACGGCCCACGACTCTGGCTCCAGGCCCATCCCTTTGAGATCGGAACGGATTTCTTCGAGATAGATCGGGTTCATCACAATCACAGCGTCCGGCTGATACTCAACCAGGAACTCCGGGGAGACAATCTCATGCCCACTGCCCGCCAGGAACTTGCCGTGCTTGTGTGGGTTGATATCCACAACGTACTGCAATTGGTCCGTCACACCCAGCGTAGTCAGGTAGGACACGGCCTTGGACCCCGACCCCCAGAGCACGACCTTCTTGCCGGCCTGCACCCATTCGTCCAACTGGTCTGAGAGGCCTTTCAGCTTGGCTTCAATCCCCCCCCGGAAGGCCTCGACGTCTGCACGGATCTGGTCCAGGTCCTGCTCGGCTTCAAAGCGCTTGCCATGGTCAGGATCACCAGGACGCGCCTCGATCATGAGGTACTGGTCGTCATAGCCGGTGTAGAGGTCGAGAATCTCGAAACCACAACGGCGAAAGAGCCGCGCAAGCGACCCCAGGGTGAAGTAGGTGCAGTGCTCGTGATAGATATCCCAGAACGCCATCTCGCGCAGGACGCGCTCTCCCCCGGGGAGCTCGAAGAACACAACGGTGTCCGTGGCTTCATCGAGGGTGTCGCGCACCATCTGGACGAACTCACGGACGGGCTGAATGTGCTCAAGAGTATGGCGGCAAGCCACGTAGTCGGCCTTCAGATGCTTGTAGGCGGGCGAGTACAGGTCCTGAATGAACTCGATCCTGCTGGCGGCCTCGCTCTCGTTGCGCTCGGGCCGATAGCCCGGGTCGATTCCGACACCGGGTCCACCGCTGATTTCGCACAGCTCGGAGATGAACTCACCCTTCCCGCAGCCGATCTCCAACGCCGACTTGCCCTGCAGTTCGTGCTTGGCCACCTGCTCCTGACACAGGCGGGTCTGGAAGGCCCGGAACGTGGACGAGAAGACCTGGGTCTCCTCATAGTCGGTGCTGTAGTGGATCAGGTCTGCGCTGAAAGCGGAGTTCTGCAAGAACCCACAGTCCTCGCAGAACTGAACCCGAAGGTCCCCGCGCGGGAAGTCGAGGGCCTGCTGACGGCTGGCGACCATCATGCAACTGTGGACAGGAACCCGGTCCACACGAAAGACGTCGCTCAGCGCCTCAGATCCACAGGCTTGGCAGTCCATCCTCACTCCTACAGTACCCGGGGCTCGGGAACAGGCACGATGAACTGACCACCGTTCTCGGCGTACGCGGCTTGTTGCTCAACGATCTCGTCCTTGAAATTCCAAGGCAGGATCAGCAGGTAGTCGGGCTGCTCTTCCAAGATGCGTGATGGGTCCACGACCGGCACGTGAACACCTGGCATGAAGCGGCCCTGCTTGTGCACGTTACGATCAGCCACGAAGGCAAGGGTCTCAGAGCCGATACCGCAGTAGTTGAGCATGATCGTGCCTTTGGCCGCGGCTCCGTAGCCGGCAATCGTCTTGCCCTGGGACGACAGATCCGCAATCAGATCCCTCAAGCCGGTGCGCACCGAAGCCACACGGTCAGAGAAGCCGCGGTAGTACTCGGGTGAGGTGAGCCCCGCCTCTTCTTCGGCCGCCAGATACTGCTCCACCGAGGCATCCGGCTGACGTGGGCTGGGTGAGTCGGCTCGCGAGGCGAACACCCGCAGGGACCCACCATGGATGGGCAGATGGTCCACGTGATGCAAGACTAGTCCGTTGGCCGCGAAGAGAGTCTGGACGGCGGTCACGGAGAAATAGCACAGGTGTTCGTGATAGATCGTGTCGAACTCACCGTGGTCGATCAGGTCGCGCACGTAGGGGAACTCCATGATGGCAACGCCCTCATCTTGGAGGAGCGTGGTGATGCCCTGCACGAAGCCTGCGGTATCCGCCACATGGGCCAGCACGTTGTTTCCGTGGATGATGTGCGCGCGGCGCCCCTGGTTCGCGAGTTGGCGGGCCATCTCGAGACCAAAGAAGGCAATCAGGCTCTCCACGCCTTTCGCTCGAGCGGCCTCCACCGGCCCGGGGGCGGGATCGATCCCGAGGACCGGGATCCCCTTTTGCTTGTAGTACTGCAGCAAGTAGCCGTCATTGCTGGCCACCTCCACCACAAGACTATCGGCCCCCAGAGAGGCACCCCAATCCTCATGGGACAGAACAGCTTCCACGTTGGCTCGCGAGTGCTCAAGCAGGGCATCCGAGAACGATGAGTAGTAGGGATAGTCTTCGGCAAATAGCTCTTCAGGGGCGACCGTCTCCAGGATCTGTACCAGAGAACACTCGCGGCAGAAGGCGACGTCCAAGGGGTAGCGTCCTTCCTCTTCATCCAGATTGCCCGCATCGCGGAATGCGTCGGAGAGCGGCAGGTCCCCCAGGGAGAGGAAGACGTCCAAGTCGGCGGACGCGCAGGACCGGCAAGTGGTGCGAGTAACCATGACTAGAGGCTCACCGCGGGTTCAGTCAAGGTCTCGGGGGAGCCCGACTTCCAGCGCAGGTCTCCGTCCAAGCGTCCTTCCGACTGCAGGCCCTGCACGTGCTTGATGCGCATGTAGCGCGAGCTCTCCAACTCATCCACGGTCAATCCGTGAGACTTGTACGCCGCGTAGAGCTCCTCTACGCCCTTACGCACCGTCCAGCAGGGCTCGTAACCGGGAAGCTCATTCTCAATCTTGCGGCAATCGACCCTGTAGCAGCGCTTGTCCGGACCAGCGCCCTCGGCATAGGTCACGACGCTGTCCGGCACGATCGAACGCACGATCTCTGCCACTTCGCTCATGCGGAAGTTCTCGTCGGTCCTCCCCACGTTGAAAGCCTGATTGTGAATCACCGCGCGTGGGGCCTCCATGGCTGCGATGAAGGCCAAGGAGATATCACGGATGTGAACCAACGGGCGCCACGGTGTGCCGTCACTCTTGAGGAACACTTCTCCTTTGGTCACGGCGTATCCGGTCAGGTTGTTGACCACCAGGTCCCCGCGTAGACGCGCGGAGAGGCCGTAGGCCGTAGCATTGCGCAAGAAGACGGGAGAGAAGGTGTCGCTCGCCATGGGTGCCACATCGCGCTCCACGAGCACCTTTGACTCCCCGTAGGGCGTGACGGGCTTGAACTCGGCGCCCTCGTCGATCAGGTCATCCCCGTGGGCCCCGTACAGGCTGCAGGAGGAGGACTGAAGGAAACGCTGGACGCCGGCCGTGCGGGCAACTTCGGCGACGCGCACGCTGGCCCGATGGTTGATGTCGTAGGTGCACTCCGCATTCAGATCCCCTAAGGGGTCATTGGATATCCCCGCCAGATGAATGACTGCGTCGATACCGTGCATGTGCTCGGGGCTGACGTCACGCACGTCTGCGCGAATGGTCTCACACTCGAAAGGCAAGTCCTCGAATTCGCAACCCACGAACAGACCGCTATCCAGGCCGACGACCTCATGGCCGCGCTCTTGGAGCATGGGGACCAAAACACAGCCGATATAGCCGTCATGGCCGGTAACGAGAACTCTCATCTTGGGTTCCTTATTGATTCGATTTGCGGTTCAGAGAAAAGGCGGGTTGCGGTGCGGATTTCAGTGCGGATTTCAGTGCGGATTTCAGTGCGGATTTCAGTGCGGCTTTCAGTGCGGATTTCGCTTTGGCCCAGAGTTCTTCAAGTCGTTTCTTGTGGCGCAACGTGTCCATGCATTGCCAGAAACCGTGGTGCCGGTAAGCCATCAGCTGCCCGTCGGCAGCCAAGCGCTCCATGGGAGATTGCTCCCACATGACAAGGTCGTCATCCACGTACTCGGCGATGCCGGGTTCGAAGACAAAAAAAGCGCCATTGATCCAGCCTTCACCCAATTGGGGTTTCTCCGAGAAGCTCACGACTCTGTCGCCGTCCATTTCGATCAGGCCAAAACGTGCTGGCGGGCGGACGGCCGTCACGGTCGCGAGCTTTCCGTGAGACCGGTGAAAGTCGAGGAGGGCATCCAAGTCGACATTACTGACTCCGTCGCCCCAGGTCAGCATGAACGTCTCGTCCCCCATGTAAGGCACAAGCTGGCGAATGCGGCCCCCTGTTCCAGATTCCTGGCCCGTATCGATGAGCTCGACCGTCCAATCCTCTTCCCCACCGCGCGTCTCTTGAATCACCTCACCCTGGCCCAGGTGAACCTTCAAGTTGCTGCTGAGCGAACAGTAGTCGAGCATATAGCGCTTGATGTACTCGCCTTTATAGCCAAGGGCCACCACGAATTCGGTGTGCCCGAACGCCGCGTAGCGCTGCATGATGTGCCAAAGGATGGGCCGCCCCCCCACCTCTACCATCGGCTTGGGCTTGAGGACCGTCTCCTCAGACAGACGCGACCCTACGCCCCCAGCGAGAATGCCCACCTTCACAGCGAGCCCCCCTGGGAAACCGGGGCGGGCAAGCCCTGCGAGCGGCAAGGTCTCTCTGCGTGAGCGGACGGATTGGAGTCTCGAACTGCAAAAGTCATGGGAAAGCGACTGGTATTCGTTGTTGCGACGGCTGCAACCTTACCCCGCCCCCTAATTTCTGTCCAGACATCACGGCATCCGTGCGGATGAATACGAATGCGCTTTATGGGCCCTATTAGGCACCCGTGACGGGTCGGGCGTTAGCACTATGCCAGAGGGCTACGAATGCCCAAAACGCCCGGCCAGAAATTAGTTCTCTTCCGCCCCCGCCCCTTGCTCGGTGTCGGGCTCCTCGGCCGTTTCTTCTACCGGCTCCTGGAGAGTTCGCACGTTCAATTGCCACACACCCCGTCCGTGGGTGGCGGCAAGCAGGACTCCGTCCCGGGGATGAACCACCAGATCATGCACGAAGGTATTGGGCAGGCCTCCGCCCAGCACGTCCCAGGTATCACCGTCGTCCATGCTCACGTACACCCCCAGGTCGGTTCCCGCGTAGAGCAGGCCGGAGACCTTGGGGTCCTCGTGCACCACGTTGACCGGTCCGCAGGGAATACCCGCACCGATGCTCTCCCAGGTCCGGCCCTGGTCGGGAGAACGCCACAGGTAGGTCGCAAAGTCATCCCAGCGCTTACCGTTCTGAGCCGCGTAGACCACACCCTCCTGGTGCACGGAGGCAACCACGCGCGAGATCCAGCGCTCCTGCGCCAGGCCCGCCGTGCGCTCTTCCCAATGGGCGCCCGAATCATGGGTCACGTGCAGATGACCGTCATCGGTGCCCACGTAGATCTCCCCAAAAGTGAACGGAGACTCTGAAATGGCCGTGATGGTCTGATATTGAATGTCCCCCAACTGATCCGGGTCATTGCCTGTCAAATCTGGACTGATGGGTTCGAAGCCCTCGCCCATGTGCATGGAGCGATAGAGTCGATTCATCCCGTGGTAGACGACACGGGAATTGTGCGGAGAGAGTAGGAACGGTGCGAGCCATTGACCGCGCAGTTCTGGCTCGCCATCACCCGCCTTGGGTTGAAGGCCGGTGCGCTCTCCACTCGCGAGGTTGGTGCGTTGGATGCTCCCATAGAACCCTTCCGAGTAGAGGACGCTCGCATCGGTGGGGTCCACAGCGTGGAAGCTCGCCTCTCCTCCCGAAGCCGCCCCCCACTCTGTTCCTGAACCTCCGCCACCGCGCCAGCGGCGCCGCTGGCCGGACGAGGCCGTACCGACCCGACTGCCGTGATCCTGGATGGAACCGTACATATGGAAGGGCTCATCCATGTCCACGGCAAGGTTGTAGAACTGCACGGCCGGCAGGTTGTTGGTGGAGGTTCGCCAGTTCTCACCCCCGTCGTAGGAGATGGCCAAGCCCCCGTCATTGCCGTTCACCAGATAGTCGGTGTTGGCCGGGTCGATCCACAGGGCGTGGTGATCGCCGTGCATGCCGCGCAAAGAGCGGAAGGTCTTGCCTCCATCCTCAGAGACGTTCAGCCCAAGGCCCATCAGGAACACCTTGTCCGCGTCCACAGGGTCCGCGCGCACCTGCCCAAAGACCCAGCCGTAGGTAGCGGAGAGGCCTCGCATGTAACGGTTCTCCTCGCTGGCCTGTTGCCAGGTGTTGCCGTGATCCAAGGAACGATAGAGCGTGGCTCCCTTGATCTCCCGCTGCTTCTCGCGCCCGTAGGAGTCCGTGCCGCCGGCATCCTCCTCGCCTTCTTCATCCTCCTCGCCTTCTTCATCCTCCTCGCCTCCAACTCCACCAGCTCGTAGTTGTCCACGAATGCATACAGGCTGCCAGCGAGGGAGGGGGTGGTCGCCAGGCCGATGCGTCCGCGGTGCTCAGGCAGGGGCAGCCCCTCGTTGATAGGGTCCCAGGAGTCCCCCCCGTCTTCGCTGCGCCAAATTCCGTTGCCTCGGGTGGTGGGGTAGGTGCGAGGGTCATTCCAACGGTCGCGCCTGCGCTCCCACGTGGCGGCGTAGATGCGATTCGGGTCCTGGGGGTCCAACGCCAGATCAATGGCGCCTGTGCCCGCGTCGACGAACAGCACGAGCTTCCAGGTTTGACCCCCATCGCGCGTGCGGTACACGCCACGCTCCGGGTTGTCCGTCCATTCGTGCCCGCTAGCGGCGACGTAGACGGTGTTGGGATCGGTCGGGTGCACGCACACGCGCGCGATGGTGTGCGTGTCCTCCAGGCCCATGTGGGTGAAGGTCGTCCCACCGTCCTCGGACAGGTACACGCCCGTGCCCGCCATCGAGCTGCGGAAGATGTTGGCCTCGCCCGTCCCCATCCAAAGGCGCTCGGAGTCCGCAGGGTCCACGGCCAGGGCTCCGATGGAGCCGGTGGGCCCGTCCTCAAAGAGAGGTTCGAAGGTCGTTCCCTCGTTGCGGCTGCGCCACAGCCCGCCGGTGGCCGTGGCCACGTAGAGGGTGTAGTGCTCCCCACGCGGAGTGGGAATGGCCATGTCCACCACGCGGCCACTGACGTTGGTCGGCCCGATGAAGCGCCAGGTGCGTTCTGCGTGAGGCGTATCCGCACGCATGGACTCATGAACCGCGTGGGCCGCCAAACGACCTCTGGCATCAACCGGTCCATCCTGAGCAGTGAGAGCCGAGGGCGAGAGGCAACCTGTCAAGGTCAACGTACAAGCGAAGATCGTAAGCATGGGATCGGGCCAAGCGGTCGGGGGGAGCGGGAGCGGCGACATAGCCGCATGAGCATACAGGCCGGTGGCCAAAACGGTGCTTCTCCAATCATGGATGGCGATCAGCCAGGGGCCGGGGTAGTTTGAACGGGTGATCGCATCCAACCCACGAAGTGCCGACCGGCACATGCCACAGCAGGCCATAAGAGTCACTCTGCTCTCCTTGCTGAACACCACTTTGTTTGCACCGGCAATCGCCATCCTGGCCTTGTTGCTAGCGGCAGGCGCCCACGCACAGGGCCCGCTGCTATCCGAGTTTCAGGCTTCCAACACGAACACGCTCTACGACGCGGACGGGGATTCCTCGGATTGGATCGAGCTGCACAATCCCGCTGGGGCTCCTCTTGACCTTTCCGGTTGGTACCTGACGGACAGCGCAAGCAACCTCGACCGCTGGCAGATTCCAACGCCCACGCTGCTCCCAGCGGGCGGGTTCCTGATCGTGTTCGCGTCCGGGAAGGACCGCGTCACTCCAGGCGCAGAGTATCACACGAACTTCAAGCTCAAGGCGGATGGCGAGTTCCTCGGCCTGACCCGGCCGGACGGTGCCACCGTCGAGCACGCCTACGCCCCGACCTACCCCCAGCAGTTCGCGGATGTCTCCTATGGGCTGTCCTTCGATCCGGGCCCCACCAGCAACGAGACGTACTTTACCGCTCCCACACCTGGAACCGCCAACGGGCCGGGGGGGCCGGTCATGGTCAATCCGGGCTACGCGCCCACCGATCCCGGACCGGGAGAAGACGTGCGCATCTGGGTCAGCGTGCCCAGCGATCTGAAGGGCGGCGCGGTGAGCCTGACGTGGCGCCTGGACTTCAACGGGGAGTCGATCCTGCCTCTGCTCGACGATGGCCAAGGTGCGGATCTGGCGGCGGGTGATGGCATCTACAGCGCCACGATTCCGGCCCAGGCCTTCGTTCCGGGACAGATGCTGCGCTGGCGCATGGAGGCCATCGAGGGAAGCACCCTGCGCTCGTCCAGCCTGCCCCCCTTCGTGGACCCCAAGGGGTCCACTGAGTACTTCGGTACGGCGGTGCGCAACGACGCGGTCTCCTCCGCCCTGCCGCGCTGGCAGTACTGGCTGCAGAATCCGGCCAAGGGCGAGACGCGCGCTGGCACGCGCGCTTCGGTCTATACCAACGGTGAGTTCTACGACAACGTGTTCGTGCGCATCCGCGGGGGCTCGTCAGCCTGGTACCCGAAGAAGAGCTACAAGTTCGACTTCAACAAGGATCAGCGTCTGCTCTTCCCGAGTGGCATCCGGCACGACGAGGCCAACATCAACACGACCTGGGCGGACAAGGCTTTCGTGCGGCAGACGCTCTCCTACGAGCTGTACACCCTGGCGGGCTGTGTCTCCTCCGGTTCCTACCCCCTTCGGCTCGAACAGAATGGAGCCTTCAGGAGCGTGGCGATCTTCGTTGAGGAACCGGGCGAGGAGTCCTTCCTGGAGGAGCATGGCCTCGACCCGGAAGGCGCGCTGTACAAGATGTACAACGTGCTGAACTCCTGGAAAGGCGGCGTCGAGAAGAAGACTCGCCTGCAAGAAGGTCACAAGGATTTGAAGCAGTTGGTACAGGGTCTGGCTAAAGCCTCGGCCTCGGAATTGGAGATACTGCTGTTTGATGCCGTCGACCTGGATCAGTGCTTCAACTACCTGGCCGTAACGAGCCTGATCCATGACAACGACCACATCGCCAAGAACTACTACCTCTACCGTGATTCGGACGGCGACAAGGAATGGCAGTTCATTCCCTGGGACAAGGACCTGACCTGGGGGCGCAACTACACGATCGCGGGCGGGGTGCTCAACGACACCCTCTGGGCCATGAAGGATCCCTTCAGCCACCCCCTCTTCGGGGATCAGGCGCACCCCAAGAACGATGGTCCCCACAACATCCTGATCGATCGCATCTATGCCAACCCACGCACTCGCGAGATGTACCTGTGTCGCCTGCGCACCCTTATGGACCGCTTCCTGGAGACCCCCGCGGTACAGCCTCACTTCCTGGAGACGTGGATTGACGACCTGGTCGTCGCCATGCAGGCGGACGTCACCCTGGACCAGGCCCTCTGGGGAATTCCCAACTGGGGATCGAGCTACGCTTTTATCGAGGACGTAGACCGTCTCAAGAACAAGTACCTGCGCAAGCGGCGCCAGCATCTGTACACAACCCACGGCCCAGCCGGCAGCGGTGTTATCCCACCGGCCAACCCGTCGCCGCCCATCACAGTCCGCTTCATCCAAGGAGACCCCGCCTCCGGCAAGATGGGTGAGGAGTACGTCATCCTGTCCAACTCCTCCCCCCTGGCCGCAGATATCTCGGGCTACAGCTTGGGCGGTGCCATTCGCTTCGCCGTGCCGCAGGGTACCGTGATGGCCGCCGGTGACGACCTGTACCTGAGCCCCAACGTCAAGCTGTTCCGTAAGCGTGCCACGAGCCCGACGGGGGGCGAAGGCCTACACGTGACGGGGCCCTACCTCCAGAAGATCGAGGCCGGCGAGTGGGTGCGCCTGTTCGACCGACGTGGCGCGCTCGTCAGCGAGCTGCAGTACTAGACGCGCAAGCGAACAGCCTAGCGCTCGGTTGGAACGCGCCCAGGTGGTCGACGCTGGGGGCCCGGCTGCCCCGTGAGGCGATCTCCCAGCTCCGCGCGCATGGAGAACACGTCGACGAGCAGCTCCTCTACCTTCCGCGGGTGGGTCTTGGCCAGATCGTTGGACTCGCCCACATCCGCCTCCAGGTCGTACAGCTCAAGTCCCGTCTTCCAGCTGTAGTCGTACTTGCCCGTCTGACCGTCGGCGCCCACAGCGCGTTGCCCCATGGAGCGATAGCTGTGGGGCAGGTGCAGCTTCCAGCGCCCGCGGCGCATGGCCTGCAGCTCATTGTTGGCGTAGTAGAAGAAGAGTGGACGCTCTGGCAGGACACTATCCCCGCGCAGAGTGCTCCACACGTCGACCCCATCGACGGGCGCCTCTCCGAGCGCCTGCCCCAGGCGCCCCGCCCAGGTGGGCAGGACGTCGATGGTCATGAGCGGCGTCTCACACACGCGTCCAGCGGGAAGCTGGCCGGGCCAGCTCCAGATACAGGGCACCCGCACGCCTCCCTCGAAGCTCGTACCCTTGCCCTCGCGCAAGGGGCCGGTGGAGCCTGCATGGTTACCGTAGGACAACCAGGGCCCATTGTCGGAGGCGTACACCACCAGGGTGCGCTCCGTGTTGCCCGTACGCTCGAGCGCGGCGACGACGGCCCCCACCGAGGCGTCGATCTCCTGGATCACGTCCCCATACAGCCCCTGCTCACTCCTGCCACGGTGCGCCTCGGACGCATGGAGGGGAACGTGGGGCATCGGGTGCGCCAAGTAGAGGAAGAACGGCTCGTCCGCATGGCGCTCGATGAAGTCCACCGCCCGCGATGTGAAGTCCCCGGTGAAGCGGTTCTGGTCGGTGTTGAAACCCACCACCTCATGCCCCTCCAGGGTTGGCAAGTCGCCCCAGGCCTTGGGGTTCACCGGGTGGAAGGGCCACATGTCGTTGGAGTAGGGGATGCCATAGAACTCGTCAAAGCCGTGGCGCATGGGCAGGAACTGGGGGTGGTGGCCCAGGTGCCACTTGCCGAAGATCGCCGTGGCGTGCCCCGCCTGCTTATTCAGTTCAGCCAGGGTGAGCTCAGCGTCCGCGATTCCGATCTTCGAAGAAGGACCCAGGGCTCCCGATATCCCCACCCGATTGGAATAGCACCCGGTCAGCAGGGCCGCCCTGGAGGCGGAGCACACCGCCTGGGCCACGTAGAAGTTCGAACAGCGCACACCCTGCGCCGCAAGGGCATCCAGGTGCGGGGTCTCGAAACCCTTGGCCCCCTGACAGCCGATGTCCCCCCAGCCCTGATCGTCGGTAAAGATCACCACCAGGTTCGGTGGCCGCTGGGCATCCTGAGTGGCTACCGCCACGCTAGCCAGCGCGCCCAGCGCGCCCAGCGCGCAGCAAGCGGCCGTCACCCTAAGCATACTCCGCACGAGCCACGTCCATGTGGTACGCGGTGTGTCCCGCCAAGAACCAGGCGATGCCCCGCGGGGTATAAGGAGCATCATCCACGGTTCCCTTGAGCAGCCAGTCCGAAGTGCCCAGACAGGAGAACATCTGTACGTTGGATGCCCGCAATGGCTCAAACTCGTTGCAGAGGTCGGCCAGGGTCCGGTCGTCATACTCGGAGGCATCGACCCAACTCTGGGCGCTGAAGCCGGGCACGTTACACTCGTTGCCGCGACCAAAATGAAGGGCCGCAGTCACCATCACACGTTCGGTATCGAGCAGGTGACCCACGAGCTCCCTCAGGCTCCAGCGATCCTCGGCTGGCCGCGCCCACCCGAGATCCTCGCTCAGATTCCGCAGGTACGCCACCGTTTCGGTGCCCTGGCTGTGGAGCGTGCGCAAGATGTCGCCCGTAGGGGCGAGGTCGATAAATTTCTGAACCGACTCGGGATACTCACCGGCTTGTGGAGGGGCTGCAGTCATGGGGTGGGGTCAGCGATCAGGGCTTGGAGGAAATGGGGAACGCATTGATTGTAGGGCTGGAATACCCACGCCCTCAAGGTTGCTTGGGATTCAAGAGTGCAAACAGGGGGCTCGTCTCAGTCACGGACTGGATGCGCCATACGGGGAAGAGGAGAGGGCTGATGAAGGAATCTTCCCTCACGGCTTCGGGCAGGGAGTCGTCGAGGAAATTCCAGGTCACCAGACCGTCCTCGCTCTCGGGCTCGAGCAATTGGGCCGCCACGCGCGCCCGGGGCTGGCGGGCGCTCACCAGCACCGTGCCTGCGGGAAGTGTCCCTACCCGGGTCCGCCATTTGCCGCGCACGCTGGTCTCATGGTGGCCCTGAAACAGGCGCTTGGCGCGCCGGATCTCCTCGATCTCAAAGCACTCGAGCTCAAACATGATCTCAATGGTATTGAGCGTCGAGGGGACCTCTTCCTCCAGGTGGATAACCTGAAGTCCGTGCCAGGCGAGACGCTTGAGCACCTCCGGCCCTGGCTCGGGCAAGGCCCAAGCCGTGGGCAGGGGCACCTGCCGCTTGGACTCAAAGGACACGCGCACCTGCATGGTCTCTGCGGTCCATTCATCCCCCACCACCCTGCGCGTTCCCAGCCCGGGTAGCTCCACCGAGGTGAGGTTTCCGCGCATCACTTCCATTGCGCGGCCCGCCGCGAGGCTGGTGTCCACACCGAAGGTCACGTCCCCGCCCAGGGCGCGCGCATCGGCCGCATCGCAAGCGGCGCGCAGCGCATCGGCGTTCTCCGCGGCGTAGGCCAGGATCTCCAGCACGAAGTCGTGGGTCACGTCGACGCGCTCATGGAAGGGCAGGTAGCTGTAGGCCTCCGACAGGATCGAGAATCGATTGCGCAGCCCCACATAGTTGGTCCCGAAGCGCGGGCGGTGATCGTAGGTCGTCCACTGCACCTGCTCACGCCCGCTGAAATTGCCGTAGTCGAAAATCCTCCAACCGGCGCGACGTGCCATGGCCGCGCGCACACCGGGCAGGAACTCCTCTCTGGCCATGCGATCCAGGTCCGCATCCACGTTGGTGGAGAGCGAGGGGGCGTAGGTCAGATGATAGGCGTGGTCCGATCCGTTGGTGGTATGCAGATCCACGTAGAGGTGCGGGTCCAGGCCATTCATGAGGCCCAGCAAAGCCTGGCACTCGGGGGACTCGGCCTTGATGAAGTCCCGGTTCAGGTCGAGACCCTGCCCGTTGGCGCGCTCCCCCACGCCCCCATCCGGACCGTTCTGGCTGACGCGGTTGGTGCGGGCGATGGCGTCGTTGCCATCGGCGTTGTAGACGGGCACGAAGAAGAGCGCCACCTTCTCCAGCAGCGGACCGTGCTGGCCGGTGACCAGCTCGCGCATGATCTGCTGCAGCGCCTCCTTGCCCTCGACCTCTCCACCATGGATGTTCCCGGTGATCAGAACGCGCAGCCTATCCCCACAAGCGTGGGCATCGGCGCTCGCGGGCAGGGGGCTCCCCAGGCGAACGAGCAGCAACTCACGCCCCTCCTTGGATTCTCCGATCCCCTCCACGGCCATGAGGTCACTGCCGTACAGGCCTGCCAGCTGTTCAAGGAACGCTGACACGTCCGAGTGGGTGCTGGTGCTCGCCCAATCTGAGTTTTCGGCCGTGGTGCGGGGCAAGAGGTCCTGGGGAAGACTGTGTGCGGATGAGACGACCATGGACAGAGTACAAGCCAGGGGAAACCAGAGAGGGGACGTGCGCATGCCTGTGACCCTAGCAGCCCGGGGCTGGTTTGGAATGGCTGAGTCGGGCCGCGTGCCCTACTCTCGACGCCATGCTGATTCCCATCTTGCTCGCACCCCTGTCCCTCGCCCTCCCAGCCCCTCACGATCCTCACGATCCGCTCACGGCGCACCACAGCCACGCGCTCCCGGGCAGCTCCCTGCCCGCCACCCCACGCCGGCCCTGGTCCGGTCCCGAACCCCGTGAGACGTTCGCCTTCGAGTGGGTCGAGGACTGGCTGCAGCTCCCCGAGGGCATGAACCTGGGCAACACCCATGGCGGGATGCTGGTCACCCGGGAGGGAAACGTCCTGTTCAATACCGACACCGAGAACGCGGTGGTGGTCGTGCGCCCGGACGGAACCCTGCTCGAGACCTGGGGCAAGGAGTTGGCCGGTGGCCTGCATGGAATGTGCCTGCGGGAGGAAGGGGGCGAGGAGTTCCTGTATCTGTGTCACCTAGGGCGCCACGAAGTGATCAAGACAACACTGAAGGGCAAGATACTGTGGACTCTGGGCTACCCCGAGGAGTCCGGCCACTACAAGAATGCCAATGAATACAGGCCCACGGGGGTGGCGGTCAGTTCCGACGGAAGCCTGTACGTGGCGGATGGCTACGGCAAGTCCTGGGTGCACCAGTACGATGCCGACCGCCAGTACGTGCGCTCCTTCGGCGGACTCGGCAACGCCGACGGACAGTTCCGAACGTGCCACGGGATCTGGCTGGATACCCGCGGCGAACAGGAACGCCTGATCGTTGCAGACCGGGAAAACCACCGTTTGCAATTCTTTGACCTACAGGGCCAGCACCAGGAAACGGTGCAGCACGGCTTGCGTCGTCCGTGTGGGGTCGCGGAGTGGAACGGGGTCCTGGCCGTGCCCGATCTGGCCGGTCGGATCACCCTGATCGACGCCCAGCAGCGCCTGATCGCGCACCTTTGCGACAATCCTGACCCCGCCAAGCGCGCTCGCAATGGTGTCCCCCCTTCTGAGTGGGCGGCAGGCGAGTTCCTCTCCCCCCACTCCCTGTGCTGGGACCGCGAGGGCAGTTTGTTCGTCATGGACTGGAACGCCCGCGGGCGCATCAGCAAGTTGCAGCGCTTGCGCTAGGGGCTGAAGCCCTTGCAAGGCACGGCGAGGTCGGTATAAAAGCCCCCCCGCCAAGCTTCTCAGGGTCTCCTCTCAGGGTCTCCGGCAGCGCCCCCCGCACCGATCGGGGTGGCTCCTCCAGCGGCACAGATACGCCATGCACCCAAGCTCCCAATGATCGAGATCCAACAACTCACCAAAGTCTTTGGCACACGGCCCGCCGTGGATCACGTGACGTTCAACGTGCAGCCAGGGGAAGTCCTGGGATTCCTCGGCCCCAACGGTGCGGGCAAATCCACGACCATGAAGATGATCACGGGCTTTCTGTCGCCCACTTCGGGCGGGGCGCGCATCTGCGGACATGAGGTCACCCAGGACCCCATCGCCGCCCAACGCTGCATCGGATACCTCCCTGAAGGGGCCCCCCTGTACCCGGACATGACCCCGACGTCTTTGTTGCGATTCGTGTCGGAAGCACGCTCCATGAAGCGTGCGCGAGCCCAAGAACGGACGGACGAGGTCGTCGCTCTGGTAGGCATCGGAAGCGTCATGAGCCAGCGCATCGACACCTTGTCCAAGGGATTCAAGCGACGGGTGGGCCTGGCCGCGGCGATCCTGCACGACCCCGAGGTGCTGGTCCTGGACGAACCGACGGATGGCCTCGATCCCAATCAGAAGGAAGAGGTGCGCAAGCTCATCCGGAGCATGGCGAAGGACAAGGTGATCGTCCTCTCCACTCACATCCTGGAGGAGGTCGAGGCTGTCTGCACACGAGCCATCATCATCTCGGAGGGTCGCGTGCTCTTCGATGGAACTCCCGCAGAACTACGCGCGCGCTCGGCCACTCACGGAGCGGTGGCCCTGCACCTGGGTAACACCCAGGCCGAGGCTGCGAGCGCGGCCTTGAGCGGATTGGCAGAAGTCGGACGCGTGGAAGTACTCGAGGGCAGCCCCGGCGAGGAGCTGGTGCGCCTGCGCGCCTATGCTGCGGGCGATGCGCCCCTCCTGCACTCCATCACAGACCTGGCCCGCAGCAAGAACTGGGACGTTCAGCACCTGAGTGTGGAACGCGGCAGCCTTGATGAGGTCTTCCGAACGATCACGACCCAGACGGGAGCCCAATGATGAGCGTCGCACTCCACAACACCCGCTGCGTATTCAAACGCGAACTGCAGGGCTACTTCGCCACCCCCGTGGCCTACGTCTTCCTGGTCATTTACCTGATCCTGTCCGGGGTCTTCACCTGGTATCTCGGAGGGCTCTACGAGCAGGACCAAGCGGATCTGACCCCCTTCTTCTCCTTCCAACCCTGGCTGTTCCTGGCCCTGATCCCGGCCCTGGCCATGCGCCTTTGGGCCGAGGAACGGCACAGCGGCACCATCGAGCTCCTGCTCACGCTGCCCATCAGCCCGGGGCAGGCGGTGCTCGGCAAGTTCCTGGCCGCCTGGCTCTTTGTAGGAGTTGCTCTGGCCCTGACCGTGGGCGAGTGGATCACCGTGGCCTGGCTCGGGGGACCCGACCACGGCGTGATCGCCACAAGCTACCTGGGCACCCTGCTCCTGGCGGGCGCCTTCCTCGCCATCGGGGCCTGCCTCTCGGCCCTGACCCGCAACCAGGTGGTGGCCTTTGTGCTCTCCATCTCCATCGGGTTCCTCTTCATCCTGAGCGGCTACCCCGCTGTCCTGGAATTTGCCGAAGCCGTGCTGCCGAATTTCCTGGTCGAGGCGGTTCAGCAGATGAGCTTCCTGACCCACTTCAACGGACTCGTGCGAGGCGTAATCGACGCACGCGACGTGGTGTTCTTCCTGTCCTTGATCGGGGTGTTCTTATTCGCCAACACGGTCATCGTTGACTCCAAGAAGGCGGACTGATCCATGAAGAACCAACGTTCACCCTGGCTGGCACTTGCAGTAGCCGGTTTCCTGTTCCTGGGCATCAACCTGTTCGCGGGCACGGCTCTGCGCTTCTGGCGAGTAGACATGACGGAGCAGTCCCTGTTCACCCTCTCCGACGGAACGCGCAACATCCTGAAGCGAATCGATGAGCCCATCACCATCCGGCTCTTCTTCTCTACGGCAACGGCCGAGGATATCCCCGCCCTGCAGACCTACGCCCGCCGGGTGCGAGAGCTCCTGGAAGAGGTCGAGGCGGCCGCTGACGGCAAGATCGCCCTCAAGGTGATCGATCCGGAACCCTACTCTGAGGAGGAGGAGCTCGCCAACTCCTACGGCATCAGCGGACAGCTCGTCAGCGCCGCGGGCGACATGCTCTTCTTCGGCATCGCCGCCAACAACAGCGTGGACAAGGTCGCCACCATCCCCTCCCTGGACGCCCGCGGAACGGCCTACCTTGAATACGACATTGCCAAGCTGATTCACGATCTGGCACAGAGCGATGACGATCGCGGGCGCGTGGCGATCATCTCCAGCCTCCCCCTCGATGGGCAGCAGGCCATGATGCCCGGCATGCCGCCCCAGGATGCTTGGGCTATCACCCAGGTCCTGGGTGACAGCTTCGAGACCGAGACCCTGAACCCGGCGAGCATCACCGGCCCCATCGACCCCGCAGTGGACGTACTGCTGATCGTTCACCCCAAGGGGTTGAGTGATACGGCGCGCTTCGCCATCGACCAGTTCGCCCTGGGTGGCGGCAAGGTGCTGGCCATGGTGGACCCCTACTGCTACTTCGACATGCCGCCCCCGGGCCAACAGAACCAATTCGGGCACAACCGCACGTCCCAGCTCGATGACCTCCTGGGCGCCTGGGGAGTGGAACTGGTCCCCTCCCAGGTGGCGGGCGACTCGACCCTGGCGCGACCCGTCCGCTCGGGCAACTCGGTTATCGATTTTCCCTTGTGGATGGAGCTCAACGCCTCCGTGGATGAGGGCCTGTTCAACGGCACCGACACCGTCTCCTCCACCCTCTCCCTCATCAATGTCTTCTGCGCGGGTGAGGTGCGCAAGAGCGAGGGGGGCAGCACGGAGGTCACGACCTTGCTATCCAGTAGCCCAACGGGCCAGACCATTGACGCGGTGAACCTGCAGTTCGCACCCGACGTGGTCCAACTGGCACCCACGCTGGGTGCGCAGTTCACCACCACGGCTCAGGTCGATGAGGATGGCAATGAGCAACGCGTGGGCCTCGCGGTGCGCGTGAGTGGTCCGATCACGAGTGCTTTCCCCGATGGTGCCCCGGAGGGATGGCTGGGACAGGACGCAATCCTGACGGAGTCCGATGGTTCCTTTAACGCGATAGTCGTCGCTGACGTCGACTGCATGCACGAAGCTCTCTGGCGCTCGGCCCAGATGACCCAGCTGGGCATGCTGGAACGACGCAACAACAACCCCGTCCTGGTGGTCAACGCCATCGAAAACCTGCTTGGTTCCAACGACCTCCTCTCTCTGCGCGGCCGCGGCCTCTTCAGCCGCCCCTTTGAGAAGAAGGACGCTCTGGAGAAGGCCGCTCGCGAGCGCTTCCTGGCCAAGGATCAGGAGCTACAGGCCAAGGAGCAGGAGCTGAGCGCGGAGATCCGCAGCCTTCAGGAAGGTGCTGACGAGCAGGGCGTGGTGCGCATGACCATGCAGCAGTTCGAGGAGTTGAGCGCCAAGCAGGAAGAGCAGATTGAGATTCGCAAGCAAAGAGGCCGGGTCAAGCACGACCTCAGCAAAGACATCGAAGCCCTGGGCGCACGGCTCAAGTTCATCCACATCGGACTGGTTCCCTTGCTTGTCGCATTGGGTGGCCTGTCCTTCCGGTTACGCCGTCGGAGGAAGAGCGCATGAAGCAAAAGACCCTGATAGTGATGGCCTCCTGTGGAGCCGTCCTGACCCTACTCGGCCTGGGCCTCGACTCCGGTCGCGACTCACGCTCTGCCTGGAGCCGCGCCTCCGAGCCGATCTTCCCCAACCTGCCCGGTCAGGTGGATGCGGCCGACACCCTCGTGATCGCGAGCGCGCTGGGCACCACGACCCTGACCCGATCCGGCGAAGACTGGACCGTGGTCGAGAGGGGCGGTTTCCCGGGCCGGGGTGATGAGGTCGGCCGTCTACTGGTCGCCCTGGCTGAAGCCACCCGAGTGGAGCCCCTGACCTCCAAGCCTGAACTCCACGGCCTGCTGGGACTAGGCGGCTTTGATGACGAAGCATCCCCCACCGTGCGCCTCACCGCTCGCGCTGGATCGGACGTCCTGGCGGACATTTTCATCGGCAATCGCCGCACCCAAGGGATTGGCGAGGGGTGGTACGTTCTCGATCCCGGCAACGACCAGGCCTGGGCGGCTCAAGCCAAGCTGCGCTGCCCGCGCCAGACCAGCGAGTGGTTGCAGACCGAGGTGCTGGACATCGCGCGTGACCGCATCGCGCGTGTGAGCCTCGAAGGCGCGGCGGGCGAGGTCCTGCAGCTTGGGCGCCTTGACGCGGACGGTGCGGGCTTCGAGATCCAGAACCTGCCGCAGGGGCGCGAGCCGAAGACTCCGATCAGCGCGGGGGGCTTCCTCGGCTCCCTTGTGGGCCTTCGTATCACCGACGTGCAATCCGAGTCCGCAGCTGGCTTTCCCGAGGAGCCCACGAACACCACGACCTGGCACACCTTTGGCGGGCTCTGGATTCGCGCTGAGCTCGCCGAGCAAGCTGAAGACAAGCTGGTCGCCCGCTTTGCATTCGGATATGACGCCGAGTCTTCCCCGCAGCCGGCGGTGGGTCCCCTGCTCGCCCCTGAGGAGAGCGAGGAGAACCCTCTGCCCACACCCGAGGAGCTGCAGGCCGAAGCCGAAGCCCTGAACGCCGCCACCCAGGGCTGGATCTTCACCTTGCCGTCCTGGAAGAAGGCCTCCTTCGTGACGACCATGGAAGAGCTGCTCCGGCCCCTGGTGGATGAGACAGACGCCGAGGAGCAGGCAATCCCCGTGCCTATTCCGACTCCAGAGGTACCCGTGATCGAGGTCCCCATTCCGGAAGAGGAAGAAGCGGAGGAGGTTCTCGAGGAGGAGGAGGTTCTCGAGGAGGAGGAGGTTCTCGAGGAGGAGGAGGTTCTC
>LWDU01040118.1_pt1 | contig 84409 bp, 77 predicted proteins | sample 727161 | NCBI WGS metagenome assembly LWDU01 (sample SAMN04566230, study PRJNA314399) | hydrothermal vent metagenome | isolation source: deep sea hydrothermal plume seawater | place: Mexico: Gulf of California, Guaymas Basin | collected 2004-07-11
TTGGCCCCACTATTGTCAGCTACCCTCAACCGGGTATAGGTTTGGATCATTCCTTTTCTTCCTGTTCGTCCGGCTCGTCGGCGTCTTCAGAGTCTTGGTCGTCTTCGCCTTCGGGCTCCTCAGCTTCCGGTTCTTCCGTTGTTTCTTCTATAGATTCTTCAGGAGCTTCGGTTTCGGGTTCTTCGGTTGTATCCGCTGTTTCTTCTACTGCATCGGCAACTGCGGCTTCCGCTCGGGCTTCTGCGGCTAAGATGCGGGGCTGGGTAATCTCTTGGCCTACGTCGGTCTCCAAATCAATGGGACGGACGTCTGCAACGAGCTTTCGCTCGAGTATAGCCATGAGGCGCCAGTGCTTGTTCTTAGATATACGCCTGGTCTCTTCAATGCGGACGGTGTCGCCCGGCTGACATTGGTTCAACGGGTCGTGTACGTAGAACCTTGCCACGCGACGCATCTGTTTCCGGTACAACCGGTGGCGTTGCTTCCAAACCATCTCAACGATGGCAGTTTTGTCTTGGTTGGTCCGCACTACTGCGCCGACGCGGACCTTGCGCATGGATCTTGCCACTAACCAGCCTCCTGAATTTGCCGTTCTCTGATTACTGTCCGGAGCCTGGCTATAGTCTTTTTCACCGAGCTGGGTTCGTTGGTGTTGGTCAACTGGTTAGTTGCTGCACTGAACCTTAGGTTCATCAGCTCCTTGGCCGATTTTTCCAACTCCTCGTACAACTGGTCGTTGCTGAGTTCTCTTACTTCATGAACACGCATAATTAAGCCAAGCCGTTGGCCACTGCTGCGGCCAGTCTATCTCTTACTACCGTCTTGGTAGGAATGGGCAATTTACGGGACGCCAACTTTAGAGCCTGGACTGCTTCATCGTGGGGCACACCGGCCACCTCGAACATGATTCGTCCGGGCTTTACCACTGCTACCCAGTAATCACCTGCGGCTTTTCCGCCGCCCATGCGGGTCTCAGCAGGTTTCTTGCTGACTGATTTGTCCGGGAAAATCCGGACCCAAACCTGTCCGCCGCGCTTTAGGTGCCTGGTTACGGCAACACGGGCAGCTTCGATCTGGCGTGCGGTTATCCAGTGGGCTTCCATGGCCTTAAGGCCAATCTCCCCAAAAGAAACCGTGTTTCCGGTGGTAGCGGTTCCCCGCATCTTTCCTCGGAAATGCTTTCTAAATTTTGTTCGCTTGGGCTGCAGCATGGGTGGCTCCTAGTCCGTTCCCTATTCGGGGTTTTCCAGGTCGACTGCCTCGAGCGCTTGATCGATGTCTTCGGCCTGAACTGTTACTTCAATGTTGTCTAATTCCTCAACAATTTCCAATTGAGGAGGTAGAATCTCGCCGTGATAGACCCAGGTCTTAACGCCGACCTGTCCCATGACTGTGTGGGCCTCCGCCAGGGAGTAGTCAATGTCTGCCCGCAGTGTGTGCAGGGGAACTCGTCCTATCATGAGCTTTTCAACGCGGGCAATTTCAGAGCCGGTAATCCGCCCCTTGATGATTATCTTGACGCCCTCTGCGCCGGCTTGCATGCATCGCTGCGCTGCCTGCCGCATGGCTCGCCGATAGGCAACCCTACGTTCCAGTTGATCGGCCACGTTCCGGGATACCAGATAGGCGTTGGTCTCTGGTTGTTCAATCTCAATGATATTGAGTTGTATTCTGCTCTCAGTGATCGATTCAAGTTTGGCGCGCAAGTTCTTGACCCGCTCACCGTCACGCCCAATCAATATGCCGGGGCGTGCTGAGTGAATATTAATCACACTGTCTTGAGCACCACGGTCAATCTCAACTCGGGCAATACCCGCGTCGGAGAACGTTTTGTACTCATTCTTAATACTTTCTCGCAAACGCAGGTCCTGTTTTACCAGGTTGCGGTATGAGCTGCCATTACTCGCGAACCAATGGGCTTTCCAGTCTTTGATGATTCCCAGACGGAAACCGTAAGGGTGGGTTTTGTGCCCCATTCCTAGCTCCTACTCTCGTCTTCGTCCACTTCCACAATGACGTGGCTTGAACGCTTGATAATCGGGCCGATCCTGCCTCTAGCTCGGGGCCGGAATCGTTTCAGTGATTTTGCGTTATCGGCTGAGATCCTGGTAATCCGGAGGTTGTCCCGGTTCATTGCCATGTTGTTCTCAGCGTTGGCTGCCGCAGATGCAACAACCTTAGCGATAGTTTTAGCCCAAGGCGAAGGCAACAGACTCAGTGTATCAAGCGCCGATTTAACCCTCTGGCCTCTGACCAAATCTATGATGGGCTTGAGCCTCTTGTGGGAGGTGCCCAGTGATTTTGCTACTGCTCTTACGGGTGGCATTTGTTACCTCACCCGACTTGTTCGTTCGGACTTTGAGATATGACCACGGTAGGTTCTGGTGGGAGAGAACTCACCCAACCGGTGGCCGACCATGTTTTCTGTAACAAACACCGGCACGTGCCGACGACCGTCGTGCACCCCAATGGTCAATCCGACCATCTCAGGCATAATCATGGAGGCGCGAGCCCAAGTCTTGATGACCGTATTGGCCCCAGACCGTTGAACGGCTTCCACGTGTTTCATAAGTTTGGGATGTACGTATGGTCCCTTTTTTATCGATCGGGACATACTAGCGTCTCCTAGTTCTGCGCATGATAAATTTGCTCGACGCCTTCTTCTTGCGTCGTGTCTTGTAACCCAAAGTTGGCATACCCCAGGGCGACTTGGGACCCGGCATACCAATCGGAGAGCGACCTTCGCCACCACCATGAGGGTGGTCTACAGGGTTCATGGCCACACCGCGAACCTTCGGGCGACGACCTCGGTGACGGGATGCACCCGCTTTACCAAGGCTTTCATTCTTATGGTCAGGGTTGGACAATTGGCCAACACTGGCTCGACAGCTAAGTAATATTCGGCGCATCTCTCCAGAAGGTAGACGAATCAATACGTACTCGCCCTCTCTAGACAGCACCTGAGCGCCGGTTCCGGCTCCGCGGACCATCTGGCCGCCCCGCCCCGGTGTCAATTCCAGGTTGTGGACAATCGTTCCCTGGGGAATGTTGATCAATGGTAGGCAGTTACCCAAGCTAATCTCAGCGTCTGCACCGGACTGGACCATAGCACCAACTTCCAAACCGTGGGGTGCCAAGATGTAGCTCTTTTCGCCATCGACGTAATATATCAAGGCGATACGCGTGGTCCGGTTCGGATCGTACTCAATGGACTTTACCTTACCTGGCACGTCGTCTTTGACTCGCTTAAAGTCGACCAAGCGGTACATCTTCTTGGATCCGCCACCTCGATGGTATGAGGTGATTCTGCCCCGGTTATTCCGGCCACCGTGTCTCTGCTTGGCTTCAATCAGAGATTTCTCCGGCTTTTGAGTTGTTATCTCCTCAAAGGAGGCAACAACCGCGTTCCGGGTTCCCGGTGTCCTTGGTTTTAGATTCTTTAATGGCATGGGTAGTTATCTACAGACCTTCGATCAGGTTAATACGGTCGCCTTGCTTAAGCGTTACGACCGCTTTTTTCGTGTCTGGTTGCTTTTTAATACGGGGGCCGTAACGCTTCATTTTACCGCGTAGCTTGGTGATGTTCACATCAAGCACAGTTACATTGAAGTTTGACTCAACAGCCTGTTTAACTTCTATCTTGTTGGCTCTGGGAGCAATGTGGAAAGTGTACTTTCCAGACTCTTGCAAAAGGGTGCTCTTCTCCGTGATGGTCGGCTTAATCAGAACTTGATGGATATCCATTTAAGCCTCCTCCTCCGGAGTGGTTTCTTCTGTGCTGTCAGAAGCTGACGCTTCTGGTGTAGTCTCTTCAGTCGTGCTGGCCGTGGTCCGGCGTCGTCTGGTCCTGGGCTTGGGAGTTTCTTCATCCACAGGAGCGTCCGTGGCAGCGACATCTGTGACCGGGGCATCTGGCGTCGCTGCGGCTGCTCGTCGACGACGAGGCTTGGGCGCTTCTTCTTCTACGGCTGGCTCTTCAACCACCGGTTCAGCTACCGCTACTTCTTCTGCAACCGGGGCGTCTGCAACAGCAACTCCGCCGGTTATCTTTAGACCACGCCGTCCGTGAGGTTCAGAGGACAATGTCTCTTCAACCCACCGGGCAGCTTCCACTGTCATTATCACCATGTCTCTAGACAGGAGTTCCTGCGCATTTAGTTGGCTCACAGGAAGAGTCCAGATTTTTTGGATGTTGTTGGCCGCCAAGACAACATCTCGATCAGTGCCTAGGGTCACGATCAAAGCCGAAGTGGCAACTGACAGGTTGGTCAACAATTGGGTCATCGATTTTGTCTTGCCGTCGATTGTGCTGGTGGAGTCTAGGCAGAACAATCGATCGCCTCTGGCCTTCTCAGACAGCATGCAGCGCAGAGCCTGTCTTTTCATGCGCTTGGGCAACGCGGCCCGGTAGCTGCGTGGGTGCGGTCCGAAGACCACGCCGCCGTGACGCCACTGTGGAGACCGGGTGCTACCCTGACGGGCTCGACCGGTATGTTTCTGGGTCCACGGTTTGCGACCACCACCAGAGACTTCTGCCCTCGTTTTAGTGTCGTGGGTCCCGTGGCGCTTGTTGCCTTGGTAGATAACCATGGCTTGGTGCACCAGGGACTGGTTCATGGGCACATCAAAGACTGCATCGTTTAGTTCGATACTATCCAGTGAATCCCCGTTTTGATTTTTTACTGATACTTGCATTTGTATTCTTTATTAGCCGTTTGTTTCAATCAAGCTGCGCAGTTAAGCGCCGAATCTTCTAATCTGAATTAGGCTGTTTGGTGCACCGGGGATTCCGCCCTTAACCATGAGCAAGTTTCTCTCGGTATCAATCTCTATGATTTCCAGTCCCTTGACTGTGATCCGGCGGTTTCCCATGTGTCCGCCCATCTTCATGCCTTTATAGACCTTACCCGGAGTGGTACCGCCGCCGATAGAACCCGGGGCTCGGGCACGGTCTGACTGACCATGTGTCCGAGGACCGCCACCGAAGTTCCAACGTTTCATTACGCCGGCAAAACCGCGGCCTTTGGACGTTCCAATGACATCTACCTTTTCACCGGACTCGAAGATATCAACGCCGATCGACTGACCAACAGTGAACTCGTTTGTATCGTCGGTCGTAACTTCACGGAGGTACCGTGATAGTTTGCTGTTCTTCAAGTGGCCCGCCTGGGGCTTGTTCCGGCGTTTAACATCGCCGAACCCTAGCTGGACGGCTTCATAACCGTCGGTTTCCATTGTTTTCACCTGAGTGACAACGCAAGGACCGGCTTGAATCACGGTAACGGGGACTACTTTCCCGTCTTCACGGAAAATTTGAGTCATCCCAATTTTCGTTCCCAGGAATCCCTGGAGCATTATATGTAGCCTTTATTCTTTATAAGGTTGAGCCGCCGAAGGCTCGTTCGCTTGGATGGTTCGTTTAGCCTAATCGCTTGAACCAGAGACTAGAGCTTAATCGAGATGTCCACGCCCGCTGGCAGGTTCAACCTGGTCAGTGAGTCGATGGTCTTTGATGTGGGCTCTAGGATGTCAATCAGGCGCTTGTGAGTCCTAATCTCAAAGTGCTCACGTGAGTCTTTGTCCACGTGGGGTCCGCGAATAACGCAGAACCGACGAATGTGTGTGGGCAGCGGTACCGGACCAGCAACACGTGCTCCTGTCCGTTCAGCTGTTTCCACAATCTGCCCAGTGGAAAGATCCAACATTTTGTGGTCGAACGCTTTCAATATGATTCGTACTTTTTGCCGAGTTACCATATGCCTGCTTTTGAGATTACTTTTCTTTGTTTGTGCTTACGAGTTACTACGAATAAATAAGACTAGAGCTGGGCCAGCGTCTTAACGATATGCTCTGGCACCTGCTCGTAGTACTTGAATTCCATGGAAAAAGAGGCCCTGCCCTGGCTCAATGAACGAAGAGCAGTGGTGTATGAGAACGTCTCACCTAGTGGCACCAACGCCCTCACGGACTGTAGTCCGTCCTGTTCTTCAATGTTCTGAATTTGGGCTCTTCGTGTTCCCAAGTCACCTATGACCTCACCGAGGTATTCACTTGGGGTTACCACTTCAAGATCCGTGATGGGCTCTAACAGGACCGGCGAGCACTTGGGCGCCCCTTCCCTGATGGCCAACATCCCGGCGCTGCGGAAAGCCATTTCAGAGGAGTCCACCTGATGAAAGCTTCCGTCCACCAGGGACACTTTCAGATCCACCAGAGGATACCCAGCAATGGGTCCATTGTCCAGCGCTTCCCTTACGCCTTTCTCCACCGCAGGAATGAATTCCCGGGGGATTGCGCCTCTGGTGATCTTGTTTTCGAATACTATGCCTCCCCCTTGTTCCAGGGGAGAAAGTTCTAAGACAACGTGGCCAAATTGACCGTGACCGCCGGTCTGGCGAACAAATCTGCCTTCCACTTCACGGGCTACCGTGAGGGCTTCCCGGTAGGAAACACGGGGCATGCCAACCTGGGCTACAACGTTGAACTCGCGTCGCATCCGGTCCACAAGAACCTCTAAATGAAGTTCTCCCATTCCGGAGATGATTGTCTGGCCGGTTTCGTCGTTCACGCTGACCAAGAATGTGGGATCTTCATCTGACAGTTTCTTGAGAGCGTCTGAAAGGCGGTCTTGGTCGACTTTGGTGCTGGGTTCTACTGCAACTGATACAACTGGTTTGGGGAATTTGGGCGGCTCTAGAATCACGCCGTCTTGTTGGAAACAAATGGTGTCTCCGGTGAAGGTGTTCTTCAAACCAATGGCGGCACAAATGTTACCAGCCGTTATTTCTTCAAGTTCTTCTCGTGAGTTGGCGTGCATGCGGAGGAGTCGTCCCATCCGCTCTCGTTCATTCTTGGTGATGTTATTCACAACAGCGCCCGCTTTAACGGTGCCGGAATAGACACGAAGGAAAACCAAACGCCCTACATAAGGGTCAGTGGCCACTTTAAAAGCCAATGCGGCAAGAGGTTCACTGGCGTTCGGGTTTCGGAGTTCAATTTCATCGGTTCGCGGGTTGAGACCTTCCACTGCAGGGACATCAGCAGGGGATGGCAAATAATCCACGATGGCGTCCAGTAAGTTGTGCACGCCTTTGGCAAACATGGCGCTGCCGCACAGGACCGGCACAATTTTATGGTCGATTGTGGCCTGGCGAAGGGCGGCCATCAATTCTTCTTGGCCGATTTCTTCGCCTTCGAGGAATTTCTCTAATAGGGCATCATCGGTCTCGGCAATCTTCTCAAGCATGACTGCGCGGTACGACTCGTAATCTGCTCGATTGGCCTCTGGTATTTCCGTGTCTTCAGGTCGATCTTGGTTACCTTCATTCACCCGACCCACGGGGAACTCCGTGGCAATTCCGGCAACTAGGTCAATCATCCCAGCAAATTCGTCTTCGGCACCGATGGGAATCTGGATGGCGACGGGGTTGCCGCCAAGACGACGACGAATGGATTCAATCGTGCGCTCAAAGTTGGCGCCGATTCGGTCCATTTTATTTACGAAAGCAAGGCGTGGGACTTTGTAGGTGTTAGCTTGCCGCCAGACGGTTTCTGACTGGGACTGAACGCCAGCCACGGCGTCAAGCACGACAATACCGCCGTCCAAGACACGGAGACTGCGTTCTACTTCGGCGGTGAAATCAACGTGGCCTGGGGTGTCGATTACGTTGATTCGGTTGTCCTGCCAGTAAGTGGTGGTCGCTGCGGCGGTGATGGTGATACCCCGTTCTTTTTCCTGGGGCATCCAGTCCATCGCAGTATTGCCATCATCGACACCACCGGCTCGGTGGATGCGACCGGTGGCAAAGAGGACTTGTTCAGTTACAGTGGTTTTACCGGCGTCAATATGGGCAATGAACCCGATATTGCGAATCTTCTCTATCGGAAATGTTTCTTCCATCAGACTGGGCACAGGATACTTATAATGAAGACAGGGCGCTGGGGCCTACAAGCGGGACTATCTGAAGCGATAATTACCTACGGTAGTGCACAAAGGCCCGGTTGGCTTCCGCCATCCGGTGCAATTCCTCCCTTCTACGGACTGCAGTACCCTCGCCACGGGAAGCATCCATTAATTCTTGTGCCAATCCTCGCCGCATCGGCATCCCGTTCCGGGACCTAGCCCCTCTAATGATCCAGCGCATGGCAAGCGCCTCGCTACGTACCGCACGGAGTTCCGTGGGTACTTGAATGGTTGATCCGCCAATACGTTTGGGGCGAACCTCCACTGCAGGGGTGGCATTTCTCAATGCCTGTTGGAAGACCTCCAGGGGTTCCCTGTTAGACTCTTCCTGAATAATGTCAAAGGCGTTATAGGTGATGCGCTGGGCAATTGATTTCTTGCCCTTCATCATCAACCTGTTGATAAACCTGCCCAACTCTACGTCGTTAAAACGTGGGTCGGGGGCTATGTCTCGTTTTACCGCGGGGCGTCTTCTAGACATGCGTAATCACACCTAAGTTGAGGTCTCACCTAAATCCGGGTTATTAGTCCCGAAAGCCTGAAGGTGAAAGCCGAATCAACCGGCTAAGCTCCTTCGCGAGGCTTGAGCGCCCCGTATTTGCTGCGGCCTCGGCGGCGATCCGGTACACCTTCACAGTCGAGCGCAGCGCGCACAACGTGGTAGCGGACACCGGGCAAGTCTTTAACACGACCGCCCCTAATCAATACGACCGAGTGTTCCTGAAGGTTATGACCTTCACCGCCAATATAGGCAGTTACTTCTTGTCCGTTGGTCAAACGAACTCTGGCAATCTTACGAAGTGCCGAGTTAGGCTTTTTCGGCGTCATTGTGCGTACTTGAAGGCAAACACCACGGCGCTGCGGACAGCCGGGACCCCATTTTGTTCTATTGGTCAGCGAGTTCTGCACCCAGTGCATCGCTGGCGCTTTAGTCTTTTTACGGACAGGCTTTCTGCCCTTTCTAACTAACTGGTTAACTGTTGGCATAGGAATATCCCCTCGCCACAATGGGCGCGATATATAACTCTATCAATCGAGTCTGGGAATGTCAACAGAATTTACGAGTGATTAGCCTGTGATTTAGACTGGTATTTTAGGATACCCGTTGGCTTGATTTCACGTGTATTCCTTGAGTTGGATTCCCAAATTTTTCCACAATCAAATCTGCTGCCTGATTCGCCAGAATCGAATGCTTTCTAGATTCTTGACATACCCATCCACCAATCATAAAGTAGCTTTGATTCCAGGTTGCGAATTTGATTCCCTCATGTCACTCATTCATTGATTGATACCAGGGTTTTTCACCCAGGAATAAGCAACCTCCAGGACCGTTATCATTCGGTATCCAAACTCACTCGGCCAACTAACGCCAGCATTGTGCGTTATTTATTCACGGCCCAAAAGGCACTAGATGACCTCCAGTAATAAAGAAACTCGGGCTACTATCGTAGCTGTTGGCCCGGGAGACAACGGGTTTTTAACCCTTAAAGGGAAACAAGCTATAGAAGATGCCGACCTTGTTGCCGGCTTCGAGACCGTTCTAAACGTCATTCGCCCCTTCGTTAAAGGCGCTGAACTCTGTTCAATGGCCTACCGAAACCAAGAAGAAGTCTTGGACTACGCCGTAGACAAGGTTATCAACGAGGGCAAGAGCCTGGTGGTCTGCGCCTGGGGAGACCTGAACGTCTCAGCCAAGGAACTCTTGGACCGCGTGCGAAAACGGGTTGACCACGTGGAACTGGTGCCTGGCATCAGTTCCGTCCAGATTGCGATGTCTCGGACTGGCATCTCCCTAGAACACACAGTGTTTGTCACACTACATGTCCGGGCCGGGACCGAAAACGCCCTGGATGAGCTGATTCACTATCTAAAGGATGGACGCCGAAATATCATCCTTCTGCCCCGCCCCTACGACCTGATGCCTGCTGGCATTGCCACCGGTATACTCAGCAAGGGCGTCTCAGCAGACCGTCAGATGACTGTCTTTCAAAGACTAACCTACAACGATGAGCAATCTTGGAGTGGCACTATTAAAGAATGCTCTGAGATCACCACGGAATTTAGCGACCTTTCACTAATGGTATTTCATCAACCCGATACAAATTAGACGGATCAGGCCATTCAAACAGCCGGCTAATCTACTCAATTAATTTCATCGGCCTGTCTTTTTTAACATGGAGGGCCGGAAGAGACTGTTCCCAATTTGATCCTTTTTGTCACAACCGCCGATACTGACCTACTAACCGCTGACCGCGCCTTGGAGGATCTACCTGCAGATTTTCCAGAGGTTAAGGCCTTTAACCCAGCCAACATGTCCTCACCGGCCTCAATCAAGGCTTCTCCAGATGGCACTTCTAGTGACTCCCCTGAAGAGAGCGAACAACAGGCAATATTGACCGCGGCAGCGGAAGCAGATGTTGTGGTGCTAAGGCTTTTGGGCGGCAAGCGGGCCATGCCTGAAATGTTTGACCCGCTGGTGCGTATTTGCCACGACCGAGGAATCCCGCTGATTGCCTGTCCTGGCCACCAGGAATGGGATCAAGAACTGGTCACCGCCTGCAATGTACCCCCGTCTGAGCTTGATGCCATCTTCTCTTATCTAATTAGAGGTGGCGTGCCCAATTTCCAGAACCTGTTCCTATTCTTGAGCGATTCTTACCTGGGTTCTGATTACGGCCACGAAGCCCCGGCGGAGGTGCCCTGGGAGGGCGTTTACCATCCGGAAGAAGCCGATGGCCTGACCGCTCAGGATTTTGTTGACCGTCGCTTTCAGCCAGATCGACCCAACATTGCTATCTTGTTCTACCGTGCCCACTGGATGAGCGGCAACTTGCTGACGATCGACTCTCTTATTAATCGCTTTGACGAGCTTGGGGCAAATGTGCTGCCGGTCTACTCCTTCAGCTTGAAGCACAACCCGGAAGGCGACGGGCAGGGGAACCGAACCTTCTCCGAGATTCTCTGCGACGCCAACGGAAAGTCACGCGTTCACTGCATCGTTAACACCATGGGGATGTCCATGACGGACCTGCAACAGGACGGTGCAACATTTGCCACCGGGCCCCAGGTCGATTATCTGGACCAGCTCAACGTTCCGATAATTCAAGGCATCTTCAGTACTGGCAGTGAATCGGACTGGGATAAGAGTGAACTTGGTCTGGGACCGATCGACACGGCTATGAATGTCGCCCTACCTGAGTTTGATGGGCGAATCATCACGGTGCCAATCTCTTTTAAAGAAGAAGTGGCCTCCGCAGTTAACGGACGCAGCGGCAAGATGGACGCCCGCCTGCAACGGAACATACCCCGACCCGACCGGGTAGATTTCTTGGCCCGTCTGTCGGTCAAATGGGCTGGACTCAGGCTCAAGACCAATGCCGAAAAGCGCATTGCCATCATCCTGAGTAACTACCCGACCAAAGATGCCAGGGTTGGCAACGCAGTCGGCCTTGATACTCCCGCGTCAGTTGTGAATATCCTGAACGCCATGAAGGACGCTGGCTACCACGTAACTGACATACCCGAAGACGGCGACGAGTTGGTCCACCGGATTATCGAGCGTTGTAGCAACGACACGGACACTCTCACCGAGGAACAGCTGCGGTTGGCTGCGGGACACGTCACGGGAAAGCAGTACAAAGATTGGTTCACGACCTTCCCAAAGCAGGTCCAAACCGAACTTAGAGCAGCCTGGGGAGAGCCGCCCGGCCAGGTATACCGCACGGGTGACGACCTAGCCATCGCCGGTATCGACCTGGGTAACGTGTTTGTGGGTCTGCAACCGCCCCGGGGATTTGGCGAGAACCCGATTGCGGTATATCACAGCCCAGACCTGGCCCCAACCCACCATTACGTGGCCTATTACCGCTGGGTCAGGGACGTCTTCAAGGCGGACGCCATGGTTCACGTGGGTAAGCACGGCACCATGGAATGGCTTCCCGGCAAAGGTATTGGACTTTCCAATACCTGCTACCCGGAGGTGACCCTGGAAGATGTGCCTCTGTTCTATCCGTTTATCATCAACAACCCTGGTGAAGGCGCCCAGGCCAAACGCCGGGCCCACGCCACGATTATCGATCACCTGATACCGCCCATGACCACCGCTGATAGCTATGGCGACATTGCCCGGCTGGAACAGTTGATGGACGAACATTACCAGTGCCAAACCCTGGATCCAGCGAAACTCCCAATGCTGGAGGGCCAGATTTGGGACATGGTTCGTCAGGCCGACTTGGACCGCGACCTGGGGGTGGACGAGCAACCGGAGGACTTCGGCGGTTTTATCCTCCATATAGATGGGTATCTCTGTGAGCTGAAAGACGCTCAGATTCGCGACGGCCTACACACACTGGGCGAAGTACCAGCTGACGACCAGATGACCGGCCTACTGTCTTCATTGACAAGGTTGGATACCGGAGGGATACCCAGCCTTAGACGGTCACTTGCTGAGGCTATGGGCTTGGATTACACCAGTCTACTAGATGAGCCATCCCTGCCGGCCCCGGATCCGGTTCCGGCCCAATTGGCGGTCAACGATGACACGCCCGTCCGCACCCAAGGTGACCTACTGGAGCGGCTGGAACTCCTCTCTCGCACGGCCTACACCCTGCTTGATGCCGGTGGGTTCAGAAGCCAAGACGTGGCCGGAACTGTGGAGCAACTACTCGGCACCAGCGATGCCCAGGCCAGCCAGGTGCTTAACTATGTAACCGACACCCTGCATCCGGCGCTGCTGAAGACCACCGACGAGATTGGCAACCTGCTGCGCGGGCTGAACGGTCAGTTCGTTCCCGCTGGACCTAGCGGAGCGCCGACTAGGGGCATGTCCAACATATTGCCCACCGGAAGAAACTTCTATTCGGTGGACCCCAAGACCATTCCTTCCCCCACTGCCTGGGATATGGGGGTTGGCCTGGCTGATGCCCTGCTTAAGATGTATCTAGAGGAAGAGGGATCCTATCCGGAGATGGTAGGCCTGGTTATTTGGGGCACCTCAGCCATGCGTACCCACGGCGATGACATTGCCCAGGTGTTCAGCCTTTTGGGAGTGAAACCCCTCTGGCAGGAAGAAAGTAGGCGTATCACCGGTCTAGAAGTGATACCACTCGCAGATCTAGGCCGCCCACGGATCGACGTTACTGTGCGCATCAGCGGGTTCTTCCGGGACGCTTTCCCCAACTTGATTGAACTCATTGATGAGGCTGTTCAACTCGTGGCCTCGCTGGACGAGTCTCCTGAAGACAATATGATCGTCAAGCATGTTAAAGAAGACCAAGCCGCCAAGGAATCGGGCGAGAAAGAGTCGGATGATCCGACTCAAGCCGAGGGCAACCCAGCCCTCTACCGAATCTTTGGCAGCAAACCAGGGACCTACGGCGCGGGAATTTTGGGCGCAATCGACGAGCGCAACTGGGAGACCGTTCAGGACTTGGCAGAGGTCTACACCGCCTGGGGGGGTTATGCCTATACTCGCCGAGACTTTGGTGTCCACGCCAGAAACGAGTTCCGCCGCCGGTTCAGCCAGATTGTGGTTGCGGCCAAGAATCAAGACAACCGAGAACACGACATCTTTGACAGCGACGATTACATGCAGTACCACGGCGGCATGATTGCCACGGTGCGAGCATTGACCGGCAGCAATCCCCAGCAGTTCTTTGGGGATAGCTCAGACCCCACTCGCGCCAGGGTCAGGAAGCTGGAGGACGAGGCTCGCAGAGTGTTCCGCACCAGAGTCGTGAACCCCAAGTGGATTGACTCCATGAAGCGGCACGGCTACAAGGGTGCGTTTGAGCTTTCAGCCACCGTTGACTACATGTTTGGCTACGACGCCACTGCCCAGGTGATCGAAGACTGGATGTACGAAAACGTCACTGAGTCATACGTCTTGGACCCAAAGACTCAAGAGTTCTTCCAAAAGAGCAATCCATGGGCACTCAGAGACATCGTGGAACGACTCCTAGAGGCCATCGAGCGTGGCATGTGGGAAAACCCACCGCCAGATATGAAAGAAAAACTGCAACAGATGTTCCTGGACTTAGAGGCAGACTTGGAAGCCCGCCAGGAAGAACCCAACGCTTAAATTAACCAATACCCGACCAAACAGATAGGGGGCCGGCCTTGGAAATAACAATGGAAGTGCTCCGTGAACTGACCCAGGATGAAAAGAAGACTTGGGTGATCGGTGGCAGCAAAGTATCCAGCGAGAATAGCGCCAAGGGGATTAAAGAACCTGAGGTCTCAGGCAAATACGTCACCATTGAAGCTGACAACTGGCATTTCCATCTGGCTTTGGAAGAAGTTACTGGGATCCAGTTCGTCGTGGCTGAAAGCCATGGTGACATGCACTCCTATTACGTCAGGTTCTCCGGCCCAGGGTATGAAGATACGTTGGTCCGCAGCTACTTCTCCAACCCCAACCTGGACGACAATGAAAAGCGGACTGAATTTCAGCCCGATAAACTCAAGGTATTCGAAGAGTTTAGAGACCGCTACGTGGGTCGAGAGGGCATCGTCTTCGTTGAGAGATAGCCGTTCAATGGTCCATGGCCTGCTTTGGAAATAGCGTGGGCTTAAAACCACCCGATGATGGTCAAGAAAACATATTGACCAACGTCGAATAACCGGATACCATCTCATGTGCTTTATAGAACAGAAGGTAAAACTTCTGGGGCTACGAGCCAATTAACAATCTGAAATCCGTCCATTGGTGGTCTCGAGAAATTGGGACTGAAAAGGGAAGCCGGTGAGATACCGGCGCGGTCGCGCCACTGTAACTGGTATAGTCCAACCCAAAAAATAGCCACTGTCCCGACGAGTCGGGGTGGGAAGGCTGGGTACGGATCAGAACCAGAAGCCAGGAAACCTGCCTACGGACTGACTTTGATGCACTTCGCAATAAAAGTGTGAGTCGTTATATCGCTATGACAACCCGACTTTGAAAGTCGGGTTTTTTATTGCCCGTCTTCTATCACAAACAGAAGGTTTGAACATGAATAGGCACACTCGGTTCTTGGCTATGGCCTTCGCCATATTAGTCCTAGCAATAGCTGCCTGTGGCGCAGACGCCACAGCGACGCCAGCAACATCGGATACACCCGGCGATTCCAGTACGTCTGCAACCACACCTGATTCTGCTGAAGAACGGGTCTTAAAAGTGGCTATGACTTTCTTGGATGAGCCTCCAGACCCGTTCCAAGCAGGTTGGCTGGCAGTTCCTACCGGCTTGTCTGAAACACTGTTCAAGCAAGATGAAAACCTAAACACTGCGCCATGGTTGGCGGCGGGAGCGGTTCAGGTTGAGCCCACTGTTTGGGAAATCACGCTGAAAGAGGGCGTCAAGTTCCACAACGGGGAGTTAATGGACGCTGCCAAGGTCAAGGGGTCTCTGGACTTAGCACTGCTTAGGCGACCAGGAACCAAGGTGCTATTGGATCTTGACCGCATTGAGGTCAAAGACCCGTCCACCGTGGTGATCCACACCAATTCACCAAACCCCATTCTGCCCGGTCTACTGACCAACCAGAACACCAGCATCGCTGACCCGGACACGGTGCCAACATCAGTGGACAGCTCTGCTGAGAATGCCGCCATGACCGGCCCGTATAAATTGGTGTCATTCACCGCAGACCAAGAAATGACGGTCGTAGCGCACACAGATTACTGGCAGGGCACGCCTGCTCTTGATCGAGTGGAGTATGTGGCATTCACCCAAAGCGCTACCCGCCTAATAGCCCTGCAGAGTGGAGACGTTGATATATCCATAAACCTCTCTCCACAAGGCGCAGTTGTCGTTGGCAATGACTCATCCTTAAGTGTGAGAGTCGCTGCCCCTTCCGGAATTCTATTCATGTTTGTGAACCATGAAAGCCCGCAGATGCAAGATTCTCTGGTTCGCCGGGCAATCGCAATCTCCATAGACCGGGAAGCAATGTCATCCGGCGTGGCAGACGGCCATGCCGTTCCGGCAGAGAGCATATTCCCACCGGGATTTCTATCCTGCCAGAACGCGACCAACTTCTCTTTTAATCCGGAAGCAGCCCGTGAACTATTGGCTGAAGCCGGGTACAAGGACGAAGACGGCGATGGCATAGTAGAAAAGGATGGCAAAGCCCTGGAGTTGGTACTACAAACCTACGTTGAGCAGCCTCTATTGCCTCCAATGCTGGAAGCGTTCCAATCCATGTTGAAAGACATTGGAGTGGGCGCCAAGGTGCAGATCGTAGAGTGGACCCTGGCCAGCCAGGGCGGATATGACCTGTTTGGCTACTCAAATGGAACAACCACGACCGGCGATCCGGGATGGGCGCTGAACCGCCAGTTCCTGACCGGAGGCGACGAGAACCGAGGTAACTTCAGCAACCCTGGTGTGGACGAGCTGATCGGACAATTGTCCAGCGCGTCTGACCCGGCCCAACGCCAACAGATTGCCTGTGATGCGGTGCAGGCCGGCAATGATGAAGTGGCGTTGATTCCTGTGATGTTCCCAACCAGGCTCTTCGGTGTGTCTGATTCCGTGGACTGGACATCTGGCCCACAGGCCGCCCGAATCTACTTCATCGACCACCTGATCGGCCTGAAGTAGAGTGCAAAGCTATCTGGCGCGACGCCTAATGACCCTGCCGCTGCTCTTGGTGGGCATCTCCATCATCAGCTTCATGCTGTTGAATTTTGCCCCTGGAGACGCCGCAGAGATTACCCTCATGCGTCAAAACGGCGGTGTGGCACCGTCCCAGGAGGCCATACAAGCGTTGCGCCAGGACTTGGGTCTGAACGATGCGTTGCCCATCCGTTACGGGCGGTGGGTGTCCAACGCTGTACGCGGAGACCTGGGTGAGTCCTATCGCACTGGCGGCTCGATTGCCGCAGAACTTTTTCACCGGCTGCCTGCCACGCTATTGTTAGCCGCCACCGCTTTAGCCTTAGCGGTGGCGGTGGGCATCCCTCTTGGGGTGATGGCGGCAGTAAAACGTGGTACCTGGCTGGATACCGGCTGTCGACTGATGGCCTTGGTCGGCGCGGCCGTGCCTAGCTACGTGATGGCCCCGGCTCTGATGCTGCTATTTGCCGTCAAGCTAGACTGGTTACCGGCCATCGGCTACGGTTCCCCTCAAAATTTGATCCTGCCGGCAATCGCTTTATCCTTTGGGACGATGTCCCAACTGATGCGGCTAACCCGGGCGAGCCTGCTAGAGGTGTTGGAGCAGGATTACATGCGCACTGCCAGAGCCAAGGGAATGACTGAGAATATCGTTGTCTGGCGTCATGGACTCAAAAACTCGCTTCTTCCGGTGGTAACTGTGCTGGGGACAAGCATGGGTTACCTCTTGGGGGGCGCTGTCATCGTCGAGACAATCTTCGGTTGGCCCGGTATCGGCCAATTCGTAGTGACCGGAATCTTTCAAAGGGACTATCCTGTCGTGCAAGGATTCGTATTATACGTTGCTGTCATATTCCTGTTCGTGAACCTGGCAGTGGATGTATCATACCGATGGCTGGATCCAAGGCTGCATTTTGATCGGCAATCGTCTTAGTAGTTGATGTTGCATTTTGATTGCCAGTCATTCTAGAGCAGGAGAACCCCGGTTGGCTGAAACACCCCGGTTGGCGAAAGAGCCCCGGTCGGACGAAATATCGCGTCGGTCAGACCGACGCCTGGCCATTTTAAGAAACTTGCGCCGCGACCCCGGCACGGTCCTGGGCTTTGTTATCGTGTTCGGCACAATCATTGTTGCGCTGCTGGCCCCTTGGCTACCGATTCAAGATCCCACCGACCTGGACCTAGGCAATCGCCTGCTGTCTCCCTCCCAAGAGTTTCCCTTGGGCACCGATCACCTGGGCCGCGATGAATTAAGCCGGATCATATTTGGTGCGCGAGTAACACTGCTCATGTCAGGCGCATCGGTGGCCATCATCATGTTGATCGCCTCCATATTCGGCTCACTTGCCGGTTACTACGGCGGCTGGATTGATTCCGGTTTGATGATGGTGGTTGACCTGTTGCTGGCCTTCCCGGCTCTGATCCTTGGTGTGGCGGTGGCCGGAATCTTGGGTCCCAGCCTAGTTAACTTGATGATTGCAGTTTCCGTGGTCTGGTGGGCCAGTCATGCCAGGGTTATCCGTGGCATGGTGTTGTCAGCTCGAGAACGCGAATACGTGGTGGCGGCCAGGGCCATCGGTGCCAGCGACCGGCGGATTGTGGTTTTCCACATTTCCCGAAACATCATCGGACCCTTCGTAGTATTGGCCAGTCTGGACATAGGCTGGATCATCCTGGGCATCGCCGGGTTGAGCTTCCTGGGGCTAGGGGCGCAACCACCAACGCCGGAGTGGGGCGCCATGCTTAATGACTCACGCTCTTACATGCAAACAGCGCCGTTATTACTGCTCGCGCCAGGCAGTGCTATATTCTCGCTGGTTCTGGGGTTCAACCTTCTGGGCGACGGGGTCAGAGACCTGCTGGACCCCACCACCTATCACTAATTTGCCTGCACTTCTTACAAAAATCTGCATTTGGCCCAATAGGTTCAAGCTTTATTGACCATGGTTCATACTAGGGATTAACATTCCGGGACGAGGTTCAGTCGGACGATTGATTCTTTGGAATTACCGCAAGGTTGTATTGGTACCAAAGGCGCAACGAAAAGGCTGGCAAAACTTTGATCCCTTAACTGGAGCGCCTGCCAGACTTTGACCCAAAATACCCATAAACCCAATCAATCCACCGGGGAATCCCGGTTCCCATTCACGGCCATCGTTGGCCAAACCGCCATGAAACGCGCGCTGCTATTGAACGCCGTCAATCCCAAGATTGGTGGTGTCTTGGTGCGCGGCAAAAAGGGCACTGCCAAATCCACTGCGGTGCGTTCTCTGGCCGCACTGCTCCCAGAAGTGACCGTAGTCCAGGGCTGCCCTTACAACTGCAGCCCTGAAGAACGGCAGGGACTTTGTTCTCGTTGTGAGCCTAATAGCGACTCGCAGAACGTGGTCCGCCAGATTCCAATCATCGACCTACCCGTTGGCGCCACGGAGGACCGGCTGGTTGGTTCGCTCGATATAGAAGAGGCCATCAAGACCGGCAACAGGGTGTTTGAACCAGGACTGATTGCCGCCACCCATCGGGGCATCCTCTACATTGACGAAGTAAACCTCCTCAATGACCACCTAGTAGATATCCTCCTGGACGCTGCAGCCATGGGTCGCAATTACGTGGAACGAGAAGGAATATCCATCACCCACCGCTCTGAGTTCATCCTGGTGGGGACGATGAACCCGGAAGAAGGCGACCTACGCCCCCAACTGCTGGACCGCTTTGGCCTGGCCGTTGAGGTGGACGGCCGGTTTACTCCGGAAGAAAGACAATCAATCGTCAAACGCCGCATCGCCTATGAGGCTAACCCCCAGGGCTTTATGGCCGAATGGCAAAACGCTGAAGAAGAAGAACGGGCGCGGGTGCTGCGCAGTCAAAAACTCCTGCCCCAGGTGGTTGTCAGTGATGAGATTCTTTCACTGATAACCACTATCTGCGCCGAGTATGACGTGGACGGTATGCGCGGCGATATCGTGATGTACAAAACTGCCGCAACCATTGCTGCCTACGAGGATCGAACGGACGTTAATGCTGAGGACGTGCGTGAAGCCGCCAACCTAGCCCTGTTGCACCGGCAACGCCGACAGCCATTCCAGCAACCCAACCTGGCCACTGACCAACTGGATTCCTTAGTTGACGACTTCCAGGGGCAAGACCACCAAAGAGAATCATCGGACCAGCCACAAGACCAAGGAGAGGGCGATTCAGAGCCCTCTGATTTACCACAGCAAGAAGACGAATTAGAACCTCCAGAACCCGAGCCGGATTCCGATCCGGACTCTGATAACGAGCCGGATAACTCCGGCCCCGGGTCTCTGGGTCAGGAACAGCAGTTCGAAGTTGGCGACCCGTTTGCCGTCAAACAACTGAACCTGAAACCTCCGGATCAGCGCTCACGCCGCGCCTCTGGCCGCCGCAACGTAACCATCTCCGACTCCACAGCCGGTCGCTACGTGCGCTCACGTCTGCCAGAGGGCAAAGCATCAAGTCTGGCCTTCGACGCCACCCTGCGCGCCGCCGCACCTCACCAGAAGACTCGCCGAGATGCCAGTAATTCCCAGAATGCCGTATTGATCGAGCCGTGGGACATCCGCGACAAGGTCAGGGAGAGCATGTCTGGCAGCCTGGTATTGTTCCTGGTGGACGCCAGCGGCTCCATGGGCGCCCAGCGCCGAATGGTCGCCGTCAAAGGCGCAGTCATGTCTCTATTGTTGGACGCCTATCAACGCCGAGACAAGGTGGGTCTGATTTCCTTCCGGGGCACCAAGGCCGAATTGCTCTTGCCGCCGACCAACAGTGTGGACCTGGCCCAAGTCCATCTTCAAGATATGCCCACCGGCGGCCGCACGCCCCTGAGCGCCGGCCTGTTCAAGGCCTTGGAGATCATCGAGACCGAGCGAATCAAGGACCGGGATGTGCTCCCATTGCTGGTGCTGCTGTCGGACGGTCGAGGCAACGTAGCCCTGGGGCAGGACTCGCCCCTGGACGAAGCCTACGCAGCGGCAGGGATAATCGGCGAAGAAAAAATCCCGTCAGTGGTAGTGGATACCGAGTCCGGTTTCCTCCGGCTCGGCATGGTCAAACCAGTTGCCGAAGCCATGGGTGCCCAATACCTGAAACTTGAAGACTTACGGGCCGACAACCTGGCCGAGGCTGTTCGTCTGCAAATGCCGGTCGTGGGCGAACCGCCGCCGCATATCGGATAACCGTGGATTAACACTCCCCAAACGTCAGGCCCGTTTACATCACCCACCGGACTTGATAACCTCGCCTATGGCCCATTTGGTGGGCTTAGATTCTTAACCCCAATTCAGGAGGTACTCCCTTGGTCCGCTATCTGCCCCACGCCAACATGGACACGATGATGTCTTTGTCAAAGCGCCGGGGTTTTGTTTTCCAAAGCTCTGAGATTTACGGTGGACTGGGTTCTACCTGGGACTACGGCCCATTAGGAGTAGAACTAAAACGCAACGTAAAAGAAGCCTGGTGGCGCGCCGTGATATCTGGGCGTGACGACATGGTGGGCCTGGACGCCGCCATCCTGATGCACCCCCAGGTGTGGGTTGCCAGCGGTCACGTGGAGAATTTCTCCGACCCTCTAGTTGAGTGTAAAGAGTGCAATTCCCGCTTCCGCCAAGACCATCTGCTGGAAGCTACCGGCGTTGACCCCGAGTCCCCGGAAGTCGCCGCCGCGCTGAAAACCCTGGTCTGCCCCAACTGTAGCGGCGAACTGACCGAACCGCGTCGCTTCAACCTAATGTTCAAGACCTTCATGGGCCCAGTAGAAGAGACGGCCAATGAAGTATTCCTGCGCCCGGAGACCGCCCAGGGCATCTTTGTCAACTTCAAGAACGTTTTGGACTCCAGCCGCAAGAAACTGCCCTTTGGCATCGGCCAGATCGGCAAGTCGTTCCGGAACGAAATCACACCTGGCAACTTCACCTTCCGCACCAGAGAGTTTGAGCAGATGGAAGCGGAATTCTTCGTGAAGCCCGGCACTGACGAAGAATGGCTGGATAAGTGGGTAAAAGCCCGATTCCAGTGGTACATCGACTATGGAATCAGGCCCGAGAACCTGCGCCTGCGCGAACACGGCAGCGATGAACTAGCCCACTACGCCAAGGCTTGCTATGACATTGAGTACCAGTTCCCATGGGGCTGGGCCGAGCTTGAAGGCATCGCCAACCGTGCCGACTTTGACCTTGGCCAACACCAGAAGGTGAGCGGCCAGGATTTGACCTACTTTGACGATGTTGCGGCCGAAGGCGAGGAGCCTCGCTATTTGCCCTACGTGATCGAGCCATCCGGAGGCGTTGACCGCGCCACTCTGGCCTTCTGGTTGGACGCCTATGACGAAGAACCGGACGGAGACGCAGTTCGCGTGGTTTCCCACATCCACCGTGATTTGGCGCCGATCCAAATAGCCGCTCTGCCCCTAAGCCGGAACGAGAAGCTGCTGCCAACTGCCCGGAGAGTCTACGACACACTCCGTAAGCATTTTAGGTGCCAGTATGACGACGCCCAGAGCATTGGCCGCCGCTACCGCCGCCAGGACGAGATTGGCACGCCGTACTGTGTGACCATCGATTTTGACACTATCGACGACCATGCCGTGACCATCCGAGACCGGGACACTATGCACCAAGCCAGAGTGTCAGTTGCAGAGTTGGTAGAAATCCTCAAGGATAAGATCGAACACGCCTGGTAGGCCACACAGCCGAGTTTCCATATGGCGTCATTAACTAGAGATAGATATGCCTCCTAATCTTGTTGCGGCCACTGTCAGGCAGGGGTTGTTCACCCGCATTGTGGGCCGTCGACTGCTGTATTACCCGGAGCTTTCCTCGACCATGGATGAAGCTGGTAAGCTCGGCGAAGGCGACACTGAAGAAGGCGCTGTAGTTGTGGCCGAGGTCCAGAGCGCCGGTAGGGGTCGCCAAGGCCGCAGTTGGGTATCCCAACCGGGCAATCTTCTGGTTTCAGTTCTGTTTCGACCCAGCTTGGACGCACTCCCATTCATCAGCATTATTGGTGGAATCGCCGCCGCTCGGGCAGTCAGAAAAGTGACTGGACTAGAAGCCAATATTAAGTGGCCCAATGACCTGCTCATCGGAGGTCGTAAAGTCGCAGGCATACTGGCAGAGAGCGCAATTGCTGGGGATACCGTATGGTATGCTGTGCTCGGCGTAGGCATGAACGTGAGCCTGGACACCGATCAGACAGAAGAGATCGCGACAATTGCCACCAGCATCAATGCCGCCGCCGGACAAGAGGTCCCCAGGGCAGACCTACTCCGCCAATTCTTGATGGACCTCGATGCCCTTTACCTAGCGTTGGCTCAGGGCATATCCCCGATAGAAGAATGGCAGGGACTGCTTTCGACCACCGGCCAACGACTGATGGCAACTTGGGGCAACGATACATACAACGGCGTGGCCGAGGGCACCGACCCAATGGGTAACCTGCTCCTGCGCCAAGATGATGGTTCACTATTGACCCTGACCGCCGGTGACGTAACGCTCAGCGGCAATTGAAAATATATACCGTTAAATTGTCTCGTTCCCTTGATAGGGAACGACTAGGATGGGGTTCGCTCCCCAGGAGATGTAAATGCTGGAATCACTTAGCTTGGAAGGAACAACGGTCGTCATAACCGGCGGTGGCACTGGTCTGGGTCGGGCAATGGTCAAGGACATGGCTCGAGCCGGAGCCAACTTGGTCATTGCCGGCCGACGAATGGCACCGTTGGAAGAGGCTGCCGCCGAGGCTGAGACGTTTGGCGTCAAAGCCATGGCCGTTGCCACCGACGTCACCGACTCATCTCAGGTATCCAACTTGATGAAGACCTGCCTGGACGAGTTCGGCAAGATTGACGTTTTGCTGAACAACGCCGGCGCGGTCTCCGACAACGTCCGCAAGCCCATCTGGGAGCTGACAGACGAAGAATGGGACCGCATCATGCGGGTAAACCTCACTGGAGCGTTCTACTGCTCTAGAGAGGTGTCCCAGACCATGGTGGCCCAAGAGCACGGCAAGATCATCAACGTAGCCTCCGGATTTGGTCTGCGGGGCGGACGTGAGATTTACATGTACTGCTGCAGCAAGGGCGGCATGATCCAGCTCAGCCGGGTCCTGTCATTTAACCTGGCAAGGTACGGCATCACTGCCAACTCGATTGTGCCTGGGTTCGTGCCCACCGGCGCCACCGATAGCATGGCTGCCAGCCTGCCCCGCGGCGGGGAATTCCTGCCCAACGGCAAACTGGGCAAACCGGCCGATTTTGGCCCACTGGCCGTCTACCTGGCTTCAGCGGCTTCCGATTACATGACCGGCGAGATGTTCATTGCCGACGGTGGCGGTCTGGCCGCGGGTATCTATCCCACGGGCCACGCACCGGTAATCCCTCTAGAAGACTGATTCCACAGTTGATAGTAGCCTAATCATGAAGAAAGCAACTTGCAGATACATGCGCGGCGCATGCGACGCCGAGTTCGAGGGTGAAACCCCGGAGGAGATGGTCCAGTCAGGAGACGAAGCCCACAAAACCGCCATGGATAATATGCTGGAACTCGGAAAAGAAGAGCAAGAAAAATGGTACGAGGACTTCCCGAGTCGATCCGATTCTTTACAAGACGCCTAGTGCCGCGGCCTTTGGCTTTTAAGTAAAGCACGGGCGGTTACAAACCGATCAATCAGCCCAGGGATAATTTGACCCTGGTATCAGGAGAACATCCATGCCGATCCTATCCGAATATAACCTCACTGGCAAAATAGCGATACTGTCCACATCCGGCGGCACCGAGGCCCCTTTCCTGGGCCAGGCGCTAGCCGAGGCCGGAGCCGCTATTTTTGCCGTGGCCCGTACTCAAGCGCTTTTGGACGCCGTTCTGGCTTCCCTGCCATCTGGTTCCAGTGGAGCGCTGATGGACGCCAACGATCCTAATGGGGCCAAGAGTGCCTTAGAAAAATTCGACAATTCCCATAATAAAGTGGACATCCTAGTCAACGACCACCGCAGCATGTTTGCCCGCCCTTTGGAAGAGATCGGCGTGGAAGAGTGGGACGCCGTCCAGACCCGTAACGCCAAAGCAACTTACCTAATCAGCCAACAGGTTTTGCCCCGCATGGCCAAGGCCGAGTCCGGCCGAGTGGTCAACATGATTTCAGAGATGGCCGAGCGCGGCATGATTAACGGCTCGGCCTTTGCCGCCAGTCAGGCCGCAATACTGGCGTTAACACGGTCGCTTGCCGTGGAATGGAGCCATTTCAACATCCGGATCAACGCCATCGGCACCGGTCTAATGGACACTGAAAACCAAACCATCGAGAAGCAGCAAGAAGAGCTGCTGGTCCGCTACACGCCCCTTCGTCGCAAGGGAAACCCGTCAGATATTGGACCGCTGCTGGTGTATCTATGTTCCGAGTACTGTGATTACTCAACCGGGCAGCCGGTGTACGTTGACGGCGGTCTGAACGCCCACCCGTAGCATTCTGGCCGATATCAGCCAGATTCCCTCGCTCCTCGCTCATGGTGAGCCCGTCGAACCAATTTTCGCCACAACCATGCCTAACTCATACAATCCTTCGACAGGATCAGGATGAGCGAGAGGTCTTGAGGTTGGCGAGGATGGTTGTTGAAGAGCAATTACCCCCACCTTCGACTTCGTCGAGAGTCTCGACATAGTCGGACCTAACCGTCCCAATTTGAGGGGAGGGGATTTTCTGGGCCAACCCAGCCGTCATTCCTGCGAAGGCAGGAATCCACTGCGCCACTATGTTTGGCTTCCCTTGCCACATCACCCCGCTTTCCGCTCATGGTGAGTGGTTATTCTCCGTAGGGGCGGGTTTCTAACCCGCACTAGCACGCATTCGCCAATTTTATTCCGTAAGGCGTCCCAATTCGACCTTCAGAACCACCTCATCCACGGGACTCTATATTCTTGGAAGTAACTCCAGGCTAATGTACAATATCTCGTGTACTTCGGCGTCTCCCACCGTTCGAGGCGTCCTTATTTATTTGCCCAATTTGTGCACTCAATATTCTGCCGATTTGAAATGACGATCCAACCCAGACAAACCACCAACATCGTATCCCGGCTGCAGGGAATGCAAGACCTGCCGAAAGAGACACTGCGCCAAAAACAGGGTCTGCAGGAGCGTCTTTCTCAACTGCTCGGCGGCTACGGTTACCTACAACTCGAAACTCCTCTCCTAGAGCCCACTGAACTCTTCATGCGCAAGTCGGGTGGCGAACTGGCCTCCCAGCTGTACAGCTTCACCGATGCCGGGAGTAACTCTGTTAGCCTGCGGCCTGAATTCACTTCGCCCATCATGCGGCACTACTTAGAAAGCGAGTCCACGATTGACCTGCCAGCCCGATGGCAATATTCCGGACCGGTTTTTAGGTTTGATAACTCCCATCCGGAGGCCAGCGGACAGTTTACCCAGGTTGGCGGCGAGCTCATTGGCTCCTCAGAAATTGCGGCCGATGTTGAGCTGCTGAACCTGGCCGTGGCGGTGCCAATCGAGTTAGGGCTTGAAGGCTGGAGTCTTCGCCTGGCCGACTTGGACATTTTGAACAGCCTTTTGGACTCGGTGGGCATCTCAGACCGCGCCCGGTCATTTATCATCCAGAGCATGCCCAACCTCAAGACGGGCCGTTCCGCAGTACCAAATTTCTTGGACGAAGGGCGACACATGCACCTGGTCGGCGGAGTCAACGGTTCAGCAGATCCGGAAGACGCCGCACTGCGACGGGCGATTGATGGCCTAGATGACACCCAGGCACGTTCTGTGCTGCTGGGTCTATTGCAGTGGAACTCGGCTGACCAACTGGGCCAACGCACACCCGAAGACGTTGTGGAGCGTTTGCTGCACAAAATTAGGGGCAGCGATAACGAAGATAAACTGCGCCAGGGACTGGAACTTGCCAGCGACCTGGCAGCGATAAACGGCGCACCCGAACAAGCCCTGCAAATGGTCAAGGAGACCCTGGCTTCAGCGGGAGCCGACCAAGCCGCCGCAGACCGCCTCGGAGAGGTTATCGGTCTAATGAGCAGCGGGTCAGACGCCACAGGTCAGATTGTGTTGGACTTTGGTCTGGTACGCGGGCTGGCCTATTACAACGGCGTGATATTTGAGGTTAGTCACCCCAAATGGACCGGAACACTCGGCGGCGGTGGCCGCTACGACACCCTCTCCCGGGCACTGGGCGGCAGCGATGCCGTGCCAGCCTTGGGCTTTGCTTATAACTTGGACGCACTCATCGCCATCGGGGCGAGCTAGGCCTGATTATGACTGATACAACCAAAAACGGAAACGGGGTATTGCGCATCGCGCTCCCCAGCGACGGCGAGTTATACGACTCCACCATGGGCTTCATGCGAGCCTGTGGTATGCCCGTCTCCCGGCCCAACTCCCGACGCTACACCGGCACCGTGCCCGCCATTCCCGGCGTGGAAGTGCTATTCCAACGCACATCTGACGTGGCCCAAAAAGTAGAAGAGGGCAGCGCCGAGCTGGGCGTGACTGGTCTTGACCGAGTACTTGAGTACCGCAACGACGAAAAACGGGCATCGGTTCTGATTGAAGATTTAGAATACGGCCGCTGCGATTTTGTCATTGCCGTGCCCAATTCCTGGATGGATGTAACCTCTCTTACCGACCTGGCCGACCTGGCCTTGGAGTTTCGGCAAGAGGGCAAGCAGCTACGCATAGCCACCAAGTATCCCAGGCTGCTTCGGGGTTATCTGTACGAACGCGGGATCAATTACTTCACATTGGTCCCGGCCAGCGGCGCTATGGAAGCAGCCCCCGCCGCCGGTTACGCCGACTTGATTGCTGACGTAACCGCGACCGGAACGACTCTCAGAGAAAACCAACTTAAGCAGCTGGACGGTGGCACTATTTTGTCGTCCCAGTCCTGCCTGATTGCCAACCCGATAACGTTGGCCGAATCTAAAAAATCACTGGCAATGGCCCGGTCGATTGTCGAATTGATGGAAGGTCACCTGCGGGCAGAGCCGTACTACCGTGTTACTGCGAATGTGCGGGCATCCACTCCTGAAGAAGTGAGCTCAACGGTGCTGGCACGGCCTGACCTGGCAGGACTGCGTGGCCCCACGGTTGCCAGGGTCTACAACGTTAAAGAACAAGACTGGTTCAGTGTCAGTCTGCTGATCAAAAAGGCACAACTGCTGGAAGCGGTTGACCACCTCAGGGACTGCGGGGCAATCGACGTTGCCGCATCCCAGTTAAGCTATCTATTTGATGGCCACTCAGAGGCTTACGAAGCCCTATTTGGCAGGAACGCGACAAATAACAATTAACGGTAATAACTAACTGGCAGAGACCCGGCGCAATTCCAGTGGGTTGATAAATAATGCCAAACCTACCGATGCACATATATCTGGCTAACCAGGTTGCCGATCAGCTGGACCGCAGCTATGTCTTCGACCATCTGGGCAGCTTTTACCTAGGGTCCACCGCCCCGGACATCCGGGCCATGACTAAAAAGTCCAGGGAACTGACTCACTTTGCGCCGCTGTCGGTGGCAGAAGTCGGCACTGGGACCAGGACCATGTTCCAGACGCATCCCGAGTTGAACGAAGCCATGACACCGGCATCCCAGGCGTTCTTGGCCGGGTACATCTGCCATCTGGCAGCGGACGAAATCTGGATTACCAGCGTGTTCCGGCCTAATTTTGACATTTCAGTGGCGGAAACACGGCTCACCGACAACGCTGTCGAAGCCAACATCTGGGACCGGGCGATGCAGTTGGATATGGACCGCCAAACCCTGCCCCAGCTAAACGCTGATGCCCACCCAAAAGAGCTGTTGGCCTGCTCTGACCATGACGTGTCGATGCCTTTCTTTGAAGAGGGTTTGTTAACCGAGTGGAAGGACCGCGTAGGACGGTTTGTGGTCTGGGATTTCACCTGGGACCGATTGAAAAGTGCCCTGAACCGGCTGTATCGTGATGATGAAGAAGTACAACACACCGTGGAACGGTTCCTGGAAGGTATGCCCGGCAGCTTAGAAAAAGTCTACGAGAGCGTACCCGAAGGCGAAGTAACCGCCTACCAAGAACGTGCCCTGGCCGCGACCATCGCCCAGGTGCAAGAGTTCATACCGAGATAACCCGGCCAAAATAGATTAACTAGAAAAAGCCCGGCTAAGACCAAAGCCCGGCCATGAACGGAGAAACCTGTTGGCCCTTAACGTGATACATGGAGTCAAGAACGCCGAGAACGTTCTGGTTCGAATCGACCCATTAGACCTGGACTCGCTGCCCGAGTCGGTTCTCGCCCGCACCGAAGAAGCCTTCGGCAAAGGAGTGTCACCGCTACAGTCGGTACACCAGATGCTGGATGACGTGCGGAAAGAAGGCGACGCGGCGGTGCTGCGCTACGCCAAGCTCCTTGATGATTCTGACCTAGAAGATTTCCGCGTAACTGAAAAGCAGATGGCCGAGGCCCGAGACTCCGTCAGCAAAGAACTCTATGAGTCTTTGGAATTGGCTGCTCAACGAGTGCGCAGCTTCCATGCATCGACCATGCCAGACGAGTGGGTTGACCGGGAGCAGGGTCTGGGTGAGCTGATTCGACCACTGGATCGAGTGGGCCTTTACGCTCCAGGTGGCAGCGCAGCCTATCCTTCCACTGTACTAATGACAGCAGTTCCGGCCAGGGTTGCCGGTGTCCGTGAGGTTATCCTCTGCACGCCGCCCCAAAGGGGACAAACGTTGAACCCAGCGGTGATCGTCGCCGCTGAGATAGCGGGAGTAGACACCCTGTATCAAGTGGGCGGAGTGCCGGCCATCGCAGCCATGGCCTACGGGACTGCTTCGGTGCCAAAAGTAGACAAGATTTGTGGCCCCGGAAACATCTTTGTCTCCTACGCTAAGAAATTGGTCCAGGGTTCTGTGGACATTGACGGAGTATTTGGCCCTACTGAAACGATTGTGCTGGCAGACAAGACAGCCAACGCTAGCTTCTGCGCTGCCGACCTTATTGCCCAGGCAGAACACGACCCATTGGCCACCGCCATATTGATTACCAACAGCCAAGACCTTATTGACCAAGTTGACGCTGAAGTGGATCGGATGCTCGCCACTCAGTCGCGGGGAGACGTCGCCAAAGCCGCATTGGACCGCCAAGGAAAGGTCGTCTTAGTAGATTCCCTGGAAGAAGCGGTAGACCTGGTCAACCGGATCGCTCCGGAGCACCTTTGTCTGCTGTTGGATGACCCGTGGTCCTGGGTCGACAAGATTAAGCACGCCGGTGGTCTCTTCCTGGGTGAGTATTCGCCTGAGGTAATGGGTGATTACATCGCCGGGCCATCGCACGTGATGCCCACCGGGGGCACCGCCAGGTTTGGTTCCGCCCTTAGCGTGCACCACTTCCTGCGCACCATGCCGGTGGTCGGCCTCAGCCCGTCCGAGTTCCAGAAATTGGGCAAAGCTGCGGTGCACATCGCCGACGCCGAAGGGCTATCCGGACACGCAAGCGCCATTCAAGTCAGGCTCGATACTATCGCCAGAAAAGCCTGATATATGACACAGAGTAAAAAAATGCCATCGATGCTGCCCCACATTCAAGCGCTGGAGACTTACGAGGGCGTTGACCCCATGGAAGTCATGGCGGAACGGGCCGGAATATCCCCGGACAAGATCATCCGACTGAACGGCAACGAGAACCCCTATGGTCCGTCGCCCAAAGTGGCTTCTGCCCTAGGTGAATACGAGAATTACAACTACTATCCTGATCCCGGACAGCGCAATCTGCGCCGCATCTTATCGGGCTACCTCAAGGTAGCCCCGGAACTAATCGTTGCTGGCAACGGCAGTGACGAGTTGATTGACCTGCTACTGCGAATGTACGTGGGCGTTGGCGACAACGTCATCATTCCCACGCCAACCTTTGGCATGTATTCGTTCTCGGCCGGCATCTGCGGCGGTGAAGCTATCGCCGTAGAGCGCGACGACAAATTTGAGATCGACCTGGAAGCCATGAAGGCGGCCATCACGCCAAAGAGCAAGATCATATTCTTGACCTCACCCAACAACCCCACCGGGAACATCGTCCCGGAGGTTCAAACGCGCGCCCTTTTGGACACTGGATTACTGGTGGTGATGGACGAGGCTTACTACGAGTTCTGTGGCGACACCGCGATTCCACTGCTGGCCGAGTACGAGAACCTGGTGGTGCTACGGACGTTTAGCAAATGGGCCGGACTGGCCGGACTGCGCATCGGCGTTGGCGCCATGGACCCAAGCCTGGCCGCCACCATGATGGCCATGAAGCCGCCCTACAACGTAAACCTAGCCGCAGAAGTGGCATTGACCACGTCTCTGGAAGATACCCCTGGTCTGTTGGAACGGGTGACGCAGATTGTGTCCGAACGCGACCGGATGATGGAAAAACTGAAACAGGTTCCCAACCTTACGCCGTGGCCATCACGAGCCAACTTCATCCTTTGTGAAGTGCCGGACGGTCGAGGCCAACAGATATTCGACGGCCTTTGCAGTCGTGGGATTTTCCTGCGTTACTGGAGTAGCGGCAGACTTAAGAATTTCATAAGGACCAGCATCGGACTCCCCCATGAGACCGACGCGGTCGTTGAAGCATTCACGGAATTATGTGCCTAGATTACGCGGCTAAATCGTGTGCCAGAGTTGTGATGAGAAAGTGAGGAGAAAGTAATGCCGCCTGAAAATTCGGCAACCGAACGAACTGCGACCATTGACCGCAAGACCGGAGAGACTGATATCCAGTTGACCATCAACCTGGATGGCACTGGTGTCTATGAAGTGGACACCGGCAACGGGTTCTTGGACCACATGGTTAGCCAGATATCCCGCCACGGTTTGATTGATATAAACCTTAAAGCCAAGGGCGACGTACACGTTGGCTGGCACCATTTGGTAGAGGATGTTGCCATCACCTTGGGCAGGGCGTTTGGCGAGGCTCTGGGGGACGCCAGAGGCATCCGCCGCATGGGGCACGCAATCGTGCCTTTGGACGAAACGTTGGCAATGGTCGCGCTGGACTGCAGCGGACGAGGCTATGCCGAGATTGACACGACCCTGGACGAAATCATGGTGGAGACGCTTCCTGGATCTCTGGTAAAGCACTTCTTTGAGTCATTTGCCCTGGAGGCGAAGATCAACCTGCACGCCCAAATCATGGCCGGAGTGAGTCCGCACCACAAGGCTGAAGCCCTGTGCAAGGCGTTGGCCAGAGCCTTGCGTGATGCGCTAGAGCCAGATCCCCGCGCCCCATCTCAAATCCCCAGCACCAAAGGCACGCTGAGCGGCTAATCGCGCGTGGCAACCCAGACATAGTAGTGGCCGCCGCCTTTTCGGCCGCTGCGGGCACGTGCTTTGACCTCTTCTACTTTGAAGCCGGTCTTGATTAGTCTTCTAGTGAAGGCTGGGTCGGGGTCGGTAGACCAGATGGACAGCACGCCTTTGGGTCGCAGCGCATCAAATGTCGATTCCAGGCCACGTTTGGTGTAGATCCAGTCGTTGCCCTCTTGGAACATCGCCTGTGGCCCGTTGTCGACGTCTAACATGATGGCGTTGTAGTCGCCTTGGCCTGACTTAATCATCTCCGCAACGTCGGTCAGTTGCACGGTTACACGGTCATCATTAAGGGGATAGTCGGCCAGGTGGCCTAGAAATTTCTGGTTCCACTCCAGCACCTCAGGGACGATTTCCGAAACCACCACATTTGCTCCGGGTTTGAGTTCGTTAAGCGCGGCCCTCAGCGTGTAGCCAAGGCCCAGCCCGCCAACCAGAACCTGTACCTCTTGGTGATTCGCGATCTTTTCGCAGGCGAGTTTCGCCAGGACGTCTTCCGACCCATGCACCTGGCTGTTCATGAGTTCTTGGCTATCTGCCTTGATCGAAAACTCATTGTCGCGTTGGTACAGGCGGAGCTCAGCCCCGTTTCTTGATGTTGCTGCTGTGCCTAGGAGTATCCAGGGAATCAATGTTGCCTCTTGGGGGTGGGATTGAGTTTTAGCAGAGGTTGGCCCCCACTACGACTTCGTAGAGAGTCTCGACAGGGTCGGACCTAACCCTCCCCTGCAGGCGGGAGAGGGTATATAGTGACTGTTTTTTAGCGGCCTTTTCTGGCTAGGAACTCAGGGAAGGCTTCTTCTACACCAAAGCCTTTTGCAACGTTGGTGGTGTAGTCTTTCTCGTTGACAAACATGCCCTCCAGATTGGCAGTCATGTCTTGAAGCAATAGACCTTTGATTGCCTGGACAGAACTACGGTGGTTGCCAGCAATCTGCTTTGCAACTTCCATGGTCTTAGCCCGTAGCTCGCTTTTGGGAACAAGGTGGTTCAGCAGACCAATCTGAAATGCCTCTTCAGCCTCCACAATCCTGGCGGTGAAGAGCAGTTCTTTGGCTTTGGGCCAACCTACTTGGTTAGGCAATGTCCAGGTGCAGTTGATGCGGCCATAAGCGGCGGCCAGGAAACGAAACTTGGTGTTTTCACAACCAATCCGAATATCAAGGCAGGACGCCAAGACCGCACCGCCGCCGTAGGCCAGCCCGTTCATCATGCCAATCACCGGCTTGGGAGATGCAGACAGGTCATAGATCCAACGGGCGTGTTCTGCTGAGCGGGTATCCCGTTCTTCTTCAGTACGGTTCACGGCGTCTTCGCGCTGTTCGTGGATGTCGCCGCCGGCAGAAAAAGCTTTCTCGCCGGTGCCGGTGATGACGATACAGCCAATGTCATCATCAGCGTTAGCTGCCACCATGGCGTCGTGTAGGTTGGTGTTCAGAACGTGGTTCATCGCGTTCAAAACCTCGGGGCGATTCAGGGTTATTATCGCCACACCATCTTCATTCCCAACTGAAACGTGTTCGTATTCCATTATTCCTCTCAAAAATTAGCCTTCCCGTGACTTGGGAAGGGTTTTAATAATTAGTTTGATAGCCTTCAGATTTTACGGTTAGGGTGACATTCAGTCAATTTGGACTGATAACGCCTCTGCTTATGGTAAACTTTGCTCGTAATTCAGGCGTGAATTTACAAATATATAAAAACCACAGTTGGTCGAAGGGAATTCATTAATCGACAACCGTGGCCCCACGGTACCTGAGGAGGTATTCGATTTGGTGAAAATGAATGCAGGCGTAGCCGTTATTGAAATGCTGAAACAGGAGGGTGTCTCCCACATCTTCGGCATTGTGGGCTCGTCTTTCCTGGATATCTTGGACCCGCTCTATGACCGCGACGATGTTAAATTCATCGGTGTCCGGCACGAACAAGGCGCGGCGTTGATGGCCGACGGCTACAGCCGGATATCCGGCAAACCCAGCGTCTGCTTGGTGACCAACGGTCCCGGAGTCTTGAACCTGACCTACGGCATCGGCTCCGCCTACGTGGCCCACTCGCCAGTGGTTGTACTGGCCCCTTCCGCATCCAGGAGTCACCAAAACCGGGCATCGACTCAGGAATTTGACCAGGTAGCCCTGTTCAAGCCAATCACCAAGGCAGCTTTTGCCATCAACAAGATCGAAGTATTGCCCGAGGCCCTGCGACACGCCTTCAGGGTCGCCACCTCCGGCAAGATGGGCCCGGTGATGATCGACATCCCGCGCGACCTGCTACCCGGCGCGGAGATAGAACTGGACCTGTTGTCGCCGGACGCCTATCGTCCGGGACAGACCCGTTCACGTGGTGACCGAGACTTGATAGACAAGGCAGCGGCAGTGCTATCAGCAGCTCAGCGTCCAGTCATTCTAGCCGGCGGCGGTGTTCAATGGAGCGAGGCTGGCGATGAGGTCTGCCGCATGGCTGAACTGACCGGCGCGGCGATTGTCACGTCATACGGACGGGCCGACGCTGTGCCCAACGACCACCCCAATTACCTTGGCCACCTTGGCCGGCTCGGCTCGCTGGAAGGCATTGAAGCTGTTCGCCAGGCCGACACGATTTTGGCCGTGGGCACTCGACTCAGCCAGTCCACCACTTTTTACGACAACCGGTTCATCCCCGCGGACGCCAAGATCATCCAGATTGAGATCGACCCGCAAGAGATTGGCCGCAACTACCCGGTGGCCGTTGGGATCGAAGGCGACGCCAAGGCCGTCATGGAAGGCTTGTTGGAGAAGGTTCGTGAAGGTGAGCCAAAGCCCAACGCCCAATGGGTCTCGGAAATCCATGACCTCGCCGCTCGCCGGACTAGCCGTCTAGACGACGAAGGGAATGACAATAGCTCACTCATGAAACCCCAAAAGGTTTACGCCGAGCTTAGAAAGGTGATGCCTCGCGACGCCATCATCGCCCTAGACGCCGGACTAGCGCCCAACTACGGCCAGGATCGCCTGAACTACTACAAGCCCAAAAGCCTAATCACGTCTCTTGACCTGGGAGGTCTGGGATTTAGTTTCCCGGCCGCCATTGGCGCCAAATTCGCTGCTCCGGACCGACCCGTGATCAACTTCAACGGCGACGGAGGTTTTCTGTTCAACGCCCAGGAATTCTCCACGGCAGTGCAGTACAACCTGCCGCTGGTCACCGTAATCATGAACAACGGCATCTGGGGTTCTGAAAAAGCCTACCAGCGTTACGCCTTTGATGAACGTTATGTGGGCGCTGATGTGGTTAACCCCCGCTACGACAAATACGCGGAGATTTTCGGTGGAGCCGGGTTCTACGTGGAGCGGCCAGAAGACATTGGTAACGCCTTGATTGAGGCGCTGAATTGCGGCAAGCCCAGTATCATTGAGATACCCACAGACCCGGACGAAATGCCGCGACCGGCCCGCTTGAACGAGGTACAAGGACCGACCCAATAACAGACTCGTTCATCCCTAATCTGAGAAATTAGATAAGGGATGAATGATAGAGATAGACGTATGGAACAAATAATCATGCCCAACGCCATAAATTTAGAGGATGACGCTGTGGTGATTCTGTGGGAAGACGCCCACCGAAGTCCATTCCCCCACCGCTACCTGCGTCTGCGGTGTCCCTGCGCCAACTGCGTGGACGAGATGAGCGGCAAACGCACGCTCGACCCGGACACAGTGCCCAAAGATGTGAAGGCGGTCGATCAACTTCCGGCGGGGAAGTATGGGGTGCAGTTCCTCTGGACCGACGCCCATTACACCGGCATATACACCTATAGGGTGCTGCGCGCCGCCTGCCCCTGCATCATCTGTGGGGAGTCCAGGGCTAAGGCAAATAATTCGAACGGAAATTCCAGCGAAACCGGTGGTGAGATTCCCGGCGGTGACGCCAGCTAAAAGGAGCCGCCTAAACTAGTTAGGTTATTTGGAGTCTTTGGCTGGTTGGGTGTCTCTGGCCCTCAGCGGTTTTTCCAGCGACGCTTTGAACTTAGGCGCGGTAAATGTGTTGGATTTGAAGGCAAAATTGGATAGCTGACGCTCTCCGGGCTTACCACAGTTCTTACAATTGGCCGGTTCGTCGGACTGCTTAACTGAGCGCATTACCTCGTATTCCAAAGCACAATCGGCACAGTAATATTCATAGATGGGCATGGAAACCTCCTAAATCTACGTCCATTCTAGACCCAGTGGAAAAGTGGTGCCACTGGGAAGGCGAAACTAAAAACTTAAATTCACAGGCGTACTGATTCCGCGAGGGTGTCATTCTAAGGAAAGAAGTCCCGACTTGTCGGGAAAGAATCCGCCAATTCACAACTTGGCAGACCCTTTGCTTCGCTTAGGGTGACATATGCGTAGCAGTTACAGGCATAGGCAACCAATAATAAGAAAACTGGAGTAATCATGGCTGATACAGCAGACGTAGTAATAATTGGAGGAGGGGCGGCCGGTTGCGCCGTTGCCTACTACCTGGCCCAATCGGGGGTCAAATCCACCATCATCGAACGGGCAGGCTTGGGCAACCAGGCTTCAGGAAACGCCGCTGGTGGGTTGAACCCGCTAACAGGCGTCGGCATCCCTGGCCCTTTAGCCAGCTTTGCTTGGGAGTGCTACAAACTTCATGGTGACCTGCACGAAGGCCTGGTCCAAGATACCGGCATTGATTACCAACACCACACCGTGGCCAAGATTGACGTGGCGTTGGAGGAGTCAAGCATCGCTGGGATGAAGGAAGATGCACTCCGCATCGACGCCGTCGACGGGTTCAACGCCCGGTGGTTGGAGCCCGACGAAGTGGCCAAACTCGAACCGCGAATCGCCCCCGGCATCCTTGGCGGTTATTACCATCAAGGGGACACCTCCGCCGACAGCCACAAGCTGACCGAATCCTTTGCCGCAGCAGCTGCCAACAAGGCCGGCTCAACTGTACGCGAGGGCAACGTCCGCGGTCTCGAAGGCAGTGGCGACAAGATTGACCGCGTCATATTGGAAGATGGTGAAATTTCCTGCGGCCAGGTCGTGATGGCCTTAGGCCCATGGTCTCGGAGGGCAGAGGCTTGGTTGGGACTCTACATCCCCGTCGACCCGCTGAAGGGTGAGATTCTCCGGCTGAAACTTGACGGCCCGCCCATCGAGTACGACATTTCCGGCGGCGGAGCTTCCATCTATCCTAAGTTAACTGGGTTAAATTGGTGCGGCACGACGGAAGACTGGAAAGGCTTTGACCTGAGCCTGTCTGACGAAGTGGACAAGCTGATTAGAAAACGACTTGAACGCGTGTTCCCTGAACTAGCGACAGCTGAATTGGAGCTCCACACGGCCTGCCTGCGCCCGGTCACTCCCGACTGGCTGCCGGTACTAGGTCACGCACCTGGTTGGGACAACGTCTACTTGGCCACCGGCGCGGGCAAAAAGGGCATTCTTCTCGCCCCCGGAATCGGCCAGTCCGTCGCTGATCTGATGACCACCGGCAAGACCGCACTCTCAATCCAGGATTACTCCCCGGAGCGGTTCGCAACACTACTGGACTAATCGCCCTTTAATCGGGTACGCAAACAAAAGTATATAGATGGGAAAGAATATACGCATCACCGCCGGAAGCGTGGTGGTTGACGCTGAATTGAGTGACACGGATGCCGCGAGCGCAATCTGGGTGTGCTACCCATTCAGGCCAACGGCAACACCTCGGGTGATGAGATATATTTCCAAATACCCGTCGAAAACGAGGTTGAGAACGGGCAGAGAGGTGGTAGAACTAGGCGACTTGGGCTATTGGCCTCCAGGGAACGCTTTTTGCCTGTTCTTTGGGCCCACTCCGGCCAGCGATGTCACAGTCATTGGGAAAATCAAAGGAGACTCCACAGTTTTGAAGAGCGTCTCTTCCGGGAGTTCCGTCTTAATTGAAGCTCTTTCTTAATCAGGGCCGCCTAGCAGTCTATTTTCCGAACTGAGCGATAACACCAGTGGTGTCGCCCGATACAAAGACGTGTCCGCCGGCCATCTGGTCTTCTAAGGTCAAGCGGCCATAGACCATCAGTACAAAAGTCTGGGTGTCGCAGCCCAATATGGCGTCAGGGTACTTTTCGCTGGCTGATTCCATAGTCGCCGTCTGGCCACCACCGGCAACTATGTCATAACTGCCCGCAACGCTGCCCGTTAGTTCGAACCTAAACCGGATCGATGCGGCGATATTGACGCCAGGGTCGAACAACCGGCCCACCACAAACACCGGAAACATCTCCAAGATCGAAGGCAGACTCTCTGCGGACATCACCGGAATCGGTTCCAATTTGGAGCGGATGTCCCACTCGTGCACTATTAACTCGGTGAGACGCAGGTTCAGGTAGGTTTCCACGGAGATTGTCCCTGCCGGGTGATAGCACGGTTTGGCGACATCAGCCTCAGCCAACCCAGATAGCGCTTCATCCAACTTAGCGCAGTTGCTGTTGAAGGCTTTTAGAAGCTCGGCGCCAAGGCTCTCTCTAAAGTCGATGGCCACCTGAGCGTTAGCCCTCAGCCGCGCTTCCATATCCCCCACACCTGCGGGCGGAGCGCCCTCTGGGGCAGAACCATCACCACCGGCACCCCGGACTATGTTGGGCGCAAATCTATCAACGCCACCGGTCAAATGGGCCACCACATCTTGGACTTGCCAGGCGTCGCATGCGCTCGGAGTCGCCCAAGCCTGTGGCGATAATTTCTTGAGGTATTCCCCAATCCGCGCCGACTCGGCTTTAATCAACTGGGCCTTTTCCAGTACCGAACCCATGTAATCGTCTCCTGTATAAATGGCGGGCTACCCTAACAAACCACTATATTCCGTTTCACGTTGGCGGTATTATAGTGGCCTCTCAGCTTTACACAATAGATTTAATAATAGTACCGGACAGCCGTCCGGACCAAATATCAGGAGGCCCGTAGTGGCATTAGGTTGGGCAATCATTGGGGCGGGGATGCATCCGCAGCAAAAAGTAGCTCCGGCAATTGGGCTCACAGCGGATTCAGAACTGATAGCAATATTGAGTCGGGACCAAGGGCGGGCCGACACGTTCGCCGATGCGCACGGAGCCCAGGTTGGATATTCCAATATTGACGACCTTCTGGCCGACTCACGGATCGATGCGGTGTTCGTGGCTTCACCCAATGCCATGCACCTTGAGCATACCGAACAAGCAGCCAGAGCTGGCAAACACGTCTTGTCTGAGAAACCGATGGCAACCTCTGTGGACGATGCCATAGGCATGGTAAATGTCTGCCGGGAGAATGGAGTGAAACTGGGCTTGGGGTTTGAACTACGGTTCCACCCTGCCCACCTTATGGCTAAGGAACTGGTATCCCAGGGCAAACTGGGTCGAGTTCGGTTGTTACAGGGGCACTGGGGTCGCGGCGAGCGCGGCGAACCGGAGCACAGGCCCCGCACCGGCCTACGTGAGTGGTGGGAAGACCCAGTAGCCATGGGCGGCGGCTCGGTCATCATGGGTCTGGGCGTTCACGTGTTTGACCTGATTCGTTTTGTCACCAGCCAGGAGATCACAGAGGTTGTCGCCATGACCGATGGCCAGACCGACGCCCAACCCCTGGAGCACATCGCCAGCATGTCACTGCGACTGGAGGACGGTACCATCGCCAACGTTAGTTGCGGGCGGATGCTGCCAGACACTCTCAATGACTTCACCGTCTATGGGACCGATGGCCGCTTCACCGGCACCGCCACCGTCTGGGAAGCGCGCATGGGATCACTGGAAGTAGTGAGCGAAACTATCAACAAGACCGAGAACTTCGAGTATGACTACCTGGCCAACTTCGTCGCAGAGCTATCAGATTTTCGCTCCGCCTTGGAAGAAGACCGGGAACCCGTCGCCACCGGAGCCGACGGCGTACGGTCCACCGAAGTAAACTCAGCGGTAATCGAATCTGCCAAAACCGGCCGCGCAGTCAAGATTAAGCGATTAACGATTTAGGTTTCGCAGCGGTTGACGGTAGGGTGAGCCGTTGCTACGATTCCGACGCCTAACATAACAATTAACTAGAGGGCTATTTACGATGACAACCACAGAGCAGAACCAGGCACAGGGTGCGCTGGTTGGCCTAAAAGTCCTGGATTTTGGACAGTACATACCCGGCCCCATGTTGGGCATGTTGCTCAGCGATCAAGGCGCAGAGGTTATCAAGGTTGAGCGTCCCGGCGGCGACCCTGCTCGAAGCGAGCCGGCCTTTGCCACCTGGAACCGAGGCAAGCGTTCTATTGTCCTGGACTTGAAAACGCCTGAGGGACAGGCCAATGCCGTGGCGCTAGCCAAGCATGCTGACATCGTAATCGAGAATTACCGGCCCGGCGTTGCCGACCGCTTGGGTATCGGCTACGAGGATCTTTCCAAAGCAAACCCACAGTTGTTGTACTGCTCCATTCCTGGATTTGGCGAAGACAGTCCCTACCGCAACGAACGCGGCTGGGAGGGAATAGTCTCTGCTTCCACCGGCACCTACCAGCCCTACGACGAGACCGAGGAGCCATTGTTCCTGCCGCTGCCCACCGCCAGCACATTTGCGGCCATTGTTTCCGCGGTGTCCGTGGGGATGGCCGTGGTAGCCCGCGACCGCAACAGCAAAGGTCAGCGCATAGAAGTGCCCATGCACAGTGCCATGTTCTCGGCCATCGGCCGCAACCTGGTCAAGCTATACGACATTGACCCGCCCAGTTTGGACGAGTTCCCCCGTAACGTCATGGCCCACCAGTACGAGTGTAAGGACGGCAAGTTCCTGCAATCCCAGGGAGGTTATGCGGTATTCGTCGGCCAATTGATGGCTGCCGCCGGTCGCCCAGAATGGGTCGAAGAATTGGAAGGCCTCTACAACGTGGAGACTGACCCCGAAACCATTGCAATGTGGAAGGGACGATTTGAGGAGATGTTCCTGGAGAGGGACGCAAAGCAATGGGAGGACGATATCGCCGCTGCCAATGGTGTCGGTACCGTCTGCAAACCCGTGGAAGAATGGTTGGTTCATGAGCATGCCCTAGAAAGCAAGATGGTCATCCAGATGGACGATGCTCAATACGGCATTATGAAACAGCCCGGAGTGCAGGTACGGCTAAGGGGCACGCCCGGAGCCATCCAGTTTCGAGCGCCAACACTGGGCGAGCACACCGACGAGATTCTCGCCGAGTTAAAGACAGAAACCTCGGCTCCCGCAACGCCTAAATCCAACAGCGAAAACATCATGCACGCATTGGAAGGGCTCAGAGTCTTGGATCTCTGCATCGTCTTGGCCGGTCCCACCTGCGGCCGCACGCTGGGCGAGTTCGGCGCTGACGTTATCAAGATCGACGACCCGTCACGCCCCTATAACATCCCAGGCAACACTGACGTTAACCGCGGCAAGCGCAGCATCCAGATCAATCTCAAAACCAAAGAAGGCTTGGAAGTCTTCTACAAGCTGCTTGAAACCACCGACATAGTTGTAGAGAACAACCGAAAGAGCAGCCTGGCTCGGTTGGGCATCAGCTTTGAACAAATGAAGGAACGCAAGCCAGACATCATCCACGCGTCCCTCAACGCTTTTGGATATGACGGACCCTGGAGCGAGCGACCCGGCTGGGAACAGTTGGCCCAAGCCACGGCCGGCATTCAGGTGCGGCGCGGGGGGCGAGATGGGACTCCCAAATTGCTGCCCTACCCCATGAACGACTATGGCACCGGGTTGATGGGCGCGTACGCCGTCGCCTTGGCCGTGCATGAACGCAACCGCACTGGCCAGGGTCAAACGGTAAACAGCGGACTGGCCTTGACCGCCGGGCTGCTGCAATCACCCTACTTCCTAGACTACGAAGGCTACGAAAGGAACGAACCAGAAGGCCTGGGCGTGCGTGGTTTCGACGCCAAGTCCCGCCTCTATGAAGCCTCTGACGGCTGGATGTATTTACATTGTCCTGACGACTTTGCCTGGGGCAATCTAATCAACCTAGCTGATTTTTCCGAGCTATCTGCCGGCGACGACGCCGCATTAACTCAGTCCATTGCTGACGTGATTTCCAGCAAGTCCATCGCAGAATGGAGCAAGCTGATCAACCCCACCGGCGTCAGCGTCATGGCCAACCGGATGGTGGAAGATTTTAGGGACGATGAAGACATCCGCAAGGCCGGATTGATCGTCAAACGCGACCATCCCAACTTTGGCCTGGCTGAACACCTGGGCAGCGTGGCCAGGCTGTCCGAGACACCAATGCGAGTTGGCCGTCCCACCCCGTTACTTGGTGCGGATACCGAAGATCTTCTCGTCGAAGCCGGCTATACCGGGGAACAGATCGAGTCCATGAAGCTGTCCGGTGCGGTGGTCCAATACCAAGCCTAGGGCGATTGTTACTTGGAAGACATTTTTACACTCGTAGCCCACAGCTGCGCCGAACACCGCAGCTGTGGGCTACGAGAGACGGAGTTCCGAAAAACCAGCGGGACTCCGAACGCTGTCGTTGGTGGCCGTCGGCTCGGCTCTCTTCACCATCATATCCAGCTTTGGCTTTGAGACCGCGGACCAATCCAGGGTGGCCCGAGAAATTGGTGCAAGGAAAGATTCGTTGTCGTATGGCAGCCGACCTTTGAGTATGCTAGACTGAGCTCTCATCTGAACGTGTTTAACGCGTAACCTCAGGTAGAAGAGGTCTTATTGCTCCGCATCTACAACACCCTGGCAAAACGTGTTGAAGAGATTCAACCAACCACTCCAGGGCTTATCGAAATGTATACCTGCGGCCCCACTGTGTACCGCGATGCCCACATTGGCAACATGCGCACCTATATCATGGCCGACTGGGTTCGTCGATCATTGATACACAGCGGCCTTAAGGTCACCCATATCAAAAACATAACCGACGTTGGTCACATGCGCCAGGAATTGGCGGAGGCCGGCGGCGACAAGATGATTATGGCCGCCCTTGCTGAAGGCAAGACCATTGGGGAAATCGCCGACGTTTACGCCGAACGATTCTTCCGTGACGAAAAGCGCCTGAACATCTTAGAAGCAACAGTGTTCCCTTGGGCCAGCCATCACATACCAGAGATGGTGACGATCAACGAAAAGCTGATTGCCAACGGTCATGCCTACGAAAAGGGCGGTAACCTCTACTTCGACGTTCCATCATTTAAAGGCTACGGCAAACTCTCCAACAATGTTGGCGGCGACCTATTAGAAGGCGTTCGTTCTGAAGCTGACCCGCTGAAACGCGACCCCAGAGATTTCACTCTTTGGAAGGCTGCAGAACCGGGCCGTGACGTTAAATGGGACAGCCCATGGGGGGAAGGTTTCCCCGGTTGGCACATAGAGTGCTCGGCCATGGCTTCTAAGTACCTAGGAGAAAGTTTCGACATCCACACCGGCGGCGTCGACAATGTTTTCCCGCACCACGAAGACGAGATTGCCCAGAGCGAAGCCGCGTTTGGGCAGCAACACGTAAACTACTGGGTCCACGCCCAGCACCTATTGGCCGACGGCGCCAAGATGTCCAAATCTGCCGGCAACGTTTTCCTTATCGAAGAATTGATCGACCGTGGGTTCTCACCTCTGTCGTTCCGGTACCTCTGCATGACAGTACGGTACCGCCACCGCATGAACTTTACGTTCACATCGCTGAAGGCTGCGGAGAAAGCTCTAACGGGCCTGCGACACCGAATTTGGCTCTGGAGCCAAGAACCCATGGTCGCCGGCTACGTAACCGAGATTGAAGAATATCGTCAACGGTTCTGGAATGCCGTTGAGTCAGATTTGGACCTGCCCAGCGCCCTGGCCATGACTTGGGAGATGGTTCGCTCTGAGATACCCGGCAGGGCCAAGATGGACCTGCTACTAGAATTTGACCAGGTGTTTGGCCTGGACCTGGGCAAGGCCCCAGCCGAAAACGAAGTAAACGCCTACGTCACAAAAACTCTGACCGTAAGAGGCGGACACCGCGACAAGTCCGACTACGCCACAGCGGATTCCCTCCGTGGTCAACTTTCCTCGGATGGATACCTGATTCAAGACACAACCAGCGGTACCAAAGTCCGCCCGAAGACTGCGTTGGAGCTACGGCAGGAGAAGTGGGTTTCAGTATCGTCATCTCGTGAGGTGGAGTCCTATTTGGATCAGCCTGCCGAACTTGATTTCACGTTCATACTGAATGCCTACGGTTACCCTAGCGACGTTAAACGTTGCATTGAAAGCATTCTGAATCATACCGGTAACCACTCGGTTGAGGCCATTGTCATCGACAACGGCTCCACAGATGGCACCGGAGAACTTTTGGAAGAGATGCTAACCCAGAATCCGGAGCTGAGAGTGGTACACGCCGATCACGTTATCGGTGACGCCGCCAGCAAGAATATTGGACTGATGCAGAGCCGAGGCCGCAATATTGTGGTCATGGACGGTTCCGCTGAGATCACCGGGAACATTCTGGACTCTATTTCAGAATCACTGAGTGACCCCACCGTGGGCATCTTTGGACCCTGGGGCCTCAGCACCCCGGACATGCAGCATTTCCACGAAGAGGTTGACGATGGCGACGCTGATGCCATGCAAGCCTATTGCATGGCGTTCCGCAGAGAAGAGGTCAACAATGTTGGTCTCATGCGGGAGTGCTTCCGCTTCTACCGCAACTTGGACATTGATTACTGCTTCCAATTCAAGGACAAGGGGTTCAGGGTAGTGGCTGACTCTACTTTGCCTTTGGTCCGCCACGAACATCGTCAATGGACGGAATTGGACGATAATCAACGCGACGAGTTGAGCCGTAAGAACTTTGGTCGGTTCTTGAAGCGCTGGGGCAACCGGCCTGACCTGCTGATTGCAGCCGATGCTGTTGGGTTCGATAACCAACAATTCCACCACTAGACCGACAGGTCTGGTAAAAAGCGAAATGGTGGACACATAGTTTTGGTTAGCCCACCCTCAGGGAACAACGGTATCCCTGCAAGTCTTGCTGGCCTTTCGCACCGGCTGCCATTGGTTCGTATATGGATCAATTTCGATGATTAGTTCTTTGAAGTTCAACTAATATCTGAAATTTTGCCGTTGTTTACTTAGGACGGTTGCAGAATTAGTACAACCAATTCTGCTGGCCAATCAACGCTTGACATAACCAACAACGATAATCCCCTACAGATTTGGTTAGTAATGATTGATTATCGGGGCAAATACAACACAAATCTAGGATTCGGTTTCCATCCCTGACATGCAATATTCATCAACATCTATTATGCAAAACTCAGCCTTGACGCTATGCCTAGCCGGTGCTAAATTCGCGTCAAGTTCACGTATGGACGCTCACACCCTTGGCACCGCCCCGCGGAACGCCTAACCAATGTCCGAGATTGCCGAAAGACTGTTGGCTGGCGAACAAAGGGCGCTATCAAGGTTGATTACCCTCTTGGAAAGGGGGGATCCGGCGGCCGCCGAAGCAATGAAGGTGGTTGACGGGCATACCGGACGGGCCTACACGGTGGGTATCACTGGACCTCCAGGCGCGGGCAAGAGCACCATTGTGGACCAACTGACGCAGCTGGTTCGGGAGACAGGTTCCACGGTAGGCATCATTGCGGTTGACCCCACCAGCCCTTTTAGTGGCGGCGCTATTCTTGGTGACCGCATACGTATGCAACGCCACTATCTGGATTCCGGTGTGTTTATCCGCAGCGTGGCGACCAGAGGACAATCAGGCGGATTACCTCGGATAGTCAAAAGCATGGTTCGGGCGCTGGATGCCTCGGGTATTGACCTAATATTGGTTGAGACCGTAGGCGTTGGTCAGACAGAACTGGGAATCATAAGTGTGGCGGACACTGTCTTGGTAGCGTTGAACCCGGAGTCGGGAGACACAATTCAGACACTGAAAGCCGGAGTGATGGAGATTGCCGACCTTTACTTGGTAAATAAGGCCGACCGTGACGGAGCCAACCAGATGGCGACAGCCATCACCGGTATGCTTCACATGGCCATAAACAGTCCCAAGTGGAGCCCGCCCGTATTGTTGACCACGGCCCACACAGGGCAGGGTATCGACGAACTCTGGAACAAGATTGAGGAACACAGGAAGTTCCTAACTACCAGCGGCGAACTTAACGAACGCCGCGGTCGTCAACGCAGACGCGAGTTCTTGGAAGCGGTGGAAGAGGTGTTGGCGCAGCGTCTGCGCGATAGGGTCGAAAACGACCCAAGCTTAAATGCTATTTTGGAGAAGATAGCAGCGAAAGAGACAGATCCTTACTCTGCTGCCTTGGAGTTTTTGGATTCATCTCTTTTTTCAGCAAACTGGCTTAACCCGGAATAGACGGTTCACCCGGTTTCATATTAAATCCAATTTACCTGATACCGACCGACCGAAAACCAACCGGTGCCTTAGCGCGGCCAGATACCTCCACAGGACTTTCCCTGATGATAATTCCTCTTACGACGGGGAACAGGGAGACCAATATATCCGATTCACGGACGTGGAGACTTGAAATGTCAGTATTAGGTGTTGATTTACGGGCTTCTAAAAAGAAGCCCTCTTCTATCGCAATTTTAGATTCAGAATCCCATCTGTCCCAACTTGGCAGCTTCTTAGAAGACGATGAGCTAATTAAGTTGGTTGACGAAATCAAGCCAGATTTGGTGGCCATTGGCGCGCCCCTGAACCTGCCTTCCGGTTTCTGTTGCTTGGACCAATCCTGCGATTGCCGGTTTTCAGTACCAACCAGAAAAGGCCGATTGCTGGAACTTGAGCTAGCCAAGATGGGTATCAGTTGTTTCTACACCAACAAGGGTTCCATAATCCGGGACTTGATTTACCGAAGCATACTCCTCTGCAAAATGCTGAAGGAAGCTGGACACAATGTAATCGAAGTGAATCCCCACGCCACCAAAATATTGCTCTTTGGCGACAAGGTACCGCCAAAGAATAGCGCCATCAGCGTTAGCTACATGATTGGTCATCTAACGCCTCTGGTCTCGGGGATGGAAAAACATGCCGACGACCTTGACCGAAACACCTGCAACGCAATCATAAACGCCTATACAGGCCAGCTTCACGCGCAGTCAAACACAGACATCCTCGGCGATCCGGAGGAGGGCATTCTGGTACTGCCCAAACTACCGAGCTGAACAGGGAAACCGGCCCTATAAAGGCAGACCAAGAGGCCCAAGGCCGGATTAACTGTCTGACTTTGGGCCTCTTTCATTTCTTAAGCATCATAATAAATAGGAGATTGGGGCCAGATGGCCCTCAAGCTGGGGGCGTTTGAAGCTTGTCCTTCATGAATGACCGATCTATCGTTCAGAGTGTAACTGCCATTGATAAAGTTTTACGGTTTAGGCCTCTATCCAAATGGCCTATAAAAGACCCAGTCAGCGTCAATCAATACCAGGAGGTGTGGGATTGGAGCTACACATATACGGACGAAACCTGGATATAGACGATAAAACACGCGAACACGTGGAGAGCAAATTAGACCAGATAGACCGCCATTGTCCCGGCCCTTCAAACGCCACGGTGGAATTGGCCTATGAGGCCACTCGCTCACAGAACGACCGAATCGTGGCGCAAGTTACGCTGCATGTGGGCCGAAACCCTGCTGCGGGCCCTGCAGCGGGCAGCAACCACGACCTCAGCGATAAACTCGGTAGCGCAGTCTTTGGACGGGCAGATCAAACGATTCAAGAGCCATACCTACCGCAGCGAAAGAAACCGCCAAGCCGGCCGCGTCGCTGTTAGCGCCGCGGAGATGACTTGCCCAGAAGACGCACTGTCCATACCGTCAATGGACGTATCCTCCAACGATACGGCGGCAATGGATGAAGAACTTTCCGACGGCCAGGTAGTCCGGCTCAAAGAATTTGATATGGAACCAACCAGCGTGGATGATCCTGCGGCTCAGATGCAGTTTTGGGGCCATTCCTTCATATATTCCTAGACTCTGAAACCAACAAACACAGCGTGCTATACCTGAGGGGAGATGGGAACTACGGGATGGTACAGCCCAAGGCTGAATAGGCTTAAAATCAAAAACCCCCTCTTCCGGTTAACAAAAGAGGGGGTTTTATTTGGGCTGAGTTGAGCGTTAGCTGGACTTGTTGTCGCCGTTATCTGATCCACCCATACCCAGGAAGTTACCCAGCATGGAGGTGAACTCCATGGGGAATATCCATTTGGTAGACGGGCTTTCGCCCAGGGATTTCAGCGTCTCAAAATATTGGAGACTCATCGTTCTGCCATCAGCCGTACTAGCAACACGGTTGATGCGTTCCAATGCGTCACTGAAACCAGAAGCTCTGAGAACGGCAGCCTGTTGCTCGCCCTCCGCTCTTAGAATCTCCGCTTGACGGCTACCTTCAGCCGATAGGATAGCGGCCTGCTTCTCACCCTCAGCAATATTGATTTGAGACTGCCGGGCGCCTTCAGACTCGGTGATATCTGCGGTCTTAATGGCCTCCGCTGATTTCTCCCGTTCCATCGCCGCCTTCACACCCGCCGGCGGGTCAATCTCATTGATTTCCACTTGTAAGATCTTAACGCCCCAACGTTCAGTCACTTCGTCCATCCGGACCTGGAGGGCATCTCTGATCCTTTCCCTTTCCGCCAGGGCTTCGGACAGTGTAGTGGAACCGATAACCGCCCTCAGGGTGGCAAAGGCCAAGTTGACTACCGCCAACTCGAAGTTCTGTACTTCCAGGACCGCCCGTTCTGCGTGCTCATCCATCACCTGGTAGTAAATGACAAAGTCCATATCCACAACCACGTTGTCAGCCGTGATGTATTTCTGAGTTGGGACGCGGGTTACCCGCTCCCGGAGATCAACCTTGGTTCCGTGGAAGACAAACGGAATCAAAAACCTGAGACCCGAACCTTGGGTACCAATATAGGTGCCAAACTTTTGTACCACCAGTTTCTGGTACTGCTGTACAAGCACTATTCCTGCAGCCATCGATGACCTCCATAAGCTTGAGCATTGGAAAACCGCGCATTAGACAATATTCTGGTCGCTAGATTACATTACGAATCTATCTCAATTTCTGAATCAATTTGGGAAGAAACCGTCAAAATCAAGCCAGCCACGCTTCTCACTTGAACCTGTTCGCCAGTGGCAATCACACTAGCATCCTCACTTATCGCTGTCCACGTTTTATTACCAACAAGGACAATCCCCGTGGGCGCTAGCTCCCCAGTCACTCTACCTATCGTGCCGATTAGGTCTGAGACTTTTGCCAGCGGCCCTTCTTTTCGAGACTGGTAGGCCGCCCTAACCACGTAGATCATTGCGGCACCCACCACTCCTCCTAAGCTAGCCAACAACCACCTATTTACGTCGATCGATGGCAGAGTCGGAGAAGTGTCTCCAAATTGGTTGAATAGCAGAACCCCACCTACCATGAGGCTTACCATAGCTCCCACGCCTAATATCCCGAACCCGGAAACCGCAACCTCAAGCACAATTAGGATCACGGCAAGCACGACAAACACTACTCCCGCCCAGTTAACCGGCAGGTTGCCCAGCGCTAAGAACGCCAGCAGCAGGCAGATCACCCCGACCACTCCGGGAGCAACCAACCCCGGGTTGAAGATTTCCACCACTATTCCAAGAGCACCCACCGACAGCAAGATGAACGACACGTTTGGGTCGGAGATGAACTCTAAGAAGTGCTCCAGGATGTTCTTCTCAAAGGACCGGGTGCCGATCTCTGCCGTTTCCATCTCCACCAGCCCAAAAGAAGTATCAGCAGTGAGGCCATCCAGTTTGGCCAGCATGTCATCCAGGTCGTCGGCAATCAGGTCAACTACGTTATCTGCGAGGGCTTCTTGGGCTGAGTAAGAGGCCGCCGACCGCACCGTTGCCTCCAGTTTGTCTTGGTTACGCCCCCGTGTCTGGGCAATGCTTCTGATCAGAGCAGCGGTGTCATTCTCAATCTTGCTGGCCAGGGTGTCGTCCAAGCCTTGGCCGGAGGCAGCTATGGGGGAGGCAGCGCCAATGTTGGTCCCAGGTGCCATCACCGCAAAGTGCGCCGCTGCGGTGATGAACGTCCCCGCAGAACCAGCCCTGGCGCCGCTGGGCGAGACATAAACCGCCACCGGGATCGGCGATTCCAGAAGCAATTGGACAATGTCCCTGGTGGCGCCAAGAAGACCGCCCGGTGTATCAAGTTGGATGACCAAGAGCGTCGCATTATCTTCTGCGGCCTGTTCAATGGCCCCGGAGACGAAGCGAACCTTTACTGAGTTGATGATTCCATCAACGTTCATGACCAGGGCGTGGGGAGAATTAGGTTCTTGCGCGTGGGCTAGCACCGGCCCCAGCATGCCAATAACCATCATGCTGATAAAGGTAAACGCGAGGGACAGCCGGGCTATGCGAAGCGGTTTAGTCAGCTAATCCACCGTGTTGGCTCTAGGACGATTATCCGATAGATATATGGGTAATTAGTTGAAGATGTGGCTAAACCGAAGTACCAGTTTCAGCCATGGCTGCTTCAGATGCGAAAACTTCAGCCGACTCCGGGACCTTAGCCATACGCGCCAGCAGAGGGTTCACCAGTTTCAATACACCGCCCAATGTCGGGTGGCCCATTATTTTGCCAATCATTGAACTGTGCCAATCAAAGGAAACATCCGGTGAATTAGCCAGTTCGGCCACAAATCCGTTGCTACCGGCCTGGTTAATCAATGAACCGATGTGGCTGTCGCTCAGGTACTCAAATGCTCTGCGTGCGGAGTATCCTACCTCCAATTCGTTGGAGAGCAAGTTCTTCCACTCTTTTTGGTAAACGCCCAATCGGTTGGCTGAGAGCTGATCTTTCCTGAGTGCTTGTTGCAGAGCGCCAGAAGCAATCTCACTCGCGAGAAGCGAGTAGAATATCCCGCCGCCAGTGGTCGGCTTTACCTGTCCGGCGGCATCTCCCACCACCAGCACTCGGTCGGTGTAGGTCTTGTTTAGCGGTCGCAATGGGATGCCCCAACAGGTTGGTTTATCGGCTGTTTCTGTGACCTTACCTTCCGTCATTCTAGTGGAGATGAAGTTGGCTAATCGGTCTTTGGCGTTCTTGCGTACCAGCAGTCCGGCCAGGGCGTATCCGGGCCTGGTTGGGACCAACCAGGCAAAGAACCCGGGGGCAATATCACGCCCCAGATAGACTTCAACTTCTTCAACGCCCTCAGTCTTCACCAAGGCTTGAGTCCCCACCACGTAGTCTGAAGGCTCCCCCAGACCCAATTGTCGGTTCAGTTGCGAGCCAAAGCCCGCGGCTAGAACCAAAGCCCGTGCTTCCAGGGTGTCTGAGCCAGAACTGCCGTCTGTAGTCACTACGACACGGTCTGGGCGCTGTTCCAGGCTGATAACTCTGCTACCCAGAAGATAATCTGCCCCGGCCGCAGTAGCTTTATCAGCGAATGAAGACACGTAGGCCACTCGGTCGACCACCCGTGCCACGGTGGTTGGGGTCTCAAATCTGACAAGTTCGGAGGACGGAGAGATTACGCGGGCAGAATTTATTTCGCGGTAGACCAATGACGGGTCAATTGGATAGCGGAGAAAGCACTCCTCACCCACCAGACCAGTGCATAATTTATCGCCGATATTCTCCCTGGAGTCTATGACTGTGACGCCATACCCCTTGGAAGCCAATGAGAGGGCGGCGTTGTTTCCGGCGGGGCCAGCCCCCACCACGATCACGTCTTGCAAATTCAGGTTACCTCTAGAATCACCCCGTGTTTGGGGTTGTTACCACGCGGAAATTATACCCCCAGGCGAATTAGGGAGTCATATAAAAAGAGAACAGGATTCTACCGTTATTGTTAACTAGACTGGGTAATTTTATCAGGCTGACAACAGTTTTACACTATAGATTTATCATGGTCTTTTGTGCCCATTCCACGCCTTGACATGATTTAACGTGGGTGTATAATCTGGCCAATCAATTAATTGGTAAGACCAATTTGGATTTGAGGTAGTTACACTCACCGTTTTGTTGCCTGAAAACTCACAGCCAGAATTGAAGAACCTCCAGGGTCAGCGGCGCCATGAGGCCATCGTGGAACGGTTCCATTCGTTGATTCAACGAGGGAGCCTAGAGCACGGTGCCAGGTTGCCCGCAGAACGGGTACTGGCTGAGCAATTAAAGGTGAGCCGGGGTTCTGTAAGAGAAGCGATCAGAACCTTGGAACTACAGGGACTGGTGGTGAGTAAACAAGGGTCTGGCACTTTCATTAATACCCAGAGCCTGAACGCTGTGGCAACGCTGATGACCTCTTCGCTGATTGATGATTTGGGTGCAGGTGAAGCCCAGCTCAAAGATATTTTTGAAGTTAGACATCTATTAGAGCCCCAACTTGCGGCTCTCGCAGCACAGAGGGCCACTCCAGAAGATGTGGAACGCTTGGCTTCCATATTAATTGAACAGCAGCGCCAGATAATGGAAGGCGAAACCGGCGTGCACGCTGATACAGCGTTCCATTTCGCCCTGACCACGGCAACTCACAACACAGCATTGGTCAAGGTGGTTAGCGCAGTGGAAGACGTGCTGCGGCAATCCAGGGACCAAACATTACAACAGCCAGGTAGGCCACAGCGGTCACTGGACTCCCACCGGGAGATTCTAGAGATGATTCGGTCTGGAGACCACCAGGGGGCGCGGTCAGCCATGGAACATCATTTGACCGCCGTTGAGCCCTCTAGCACCTATCCAATCTCACAGGAACAAGCAGCACCTACCGCCAACATATAGTAAATAGTAATCAGAAACGTCCGGAATCCGATAAGTAGGTATTCCAAGCGCACGTTAGCAAGAAACGAGTAGAAAACCAACCGTCAACCAAAAGCTGAGGAGGAAACCTATGGCTACCCGAGCTGTGGAGGTGGTGTACCGGGGCATATTCCAAAGGACTCTGGCCCGAAACATCGTCCGAAACATTGTGTTCGCCGCCAGGAAAGACGGCAAAATTGGCACGGCATTTGGCCGATATAGCGATTCACCGGAAAGGAATGGCATACCAGCCAAGCAGTTTGCCATAGTTTCCGATACAGCCTTGGAATTAGAAGAGAGCTTGGCTGTTTACGAGGCCACAGCGGTTGACGTCACGATTAACCTTGACGACGCTATGTGCAAAGGTATTGAGTCCTGGGCCTGGTACGGCCTGCAGCCCATCAACGAGCTAACCAAGCCCGGTGGCACGCTGATCGTGACCTCAAGGCAAGATGCTCCCTCTCTGTTGGAGGACATCCACCAGAAAGACTCATCATACGATCTAGCAATCATCCCCAGCACCGTGAGTTTCTCCGGTCTCTGGGTCTATAAAGACGACCACACCGACATGCGGGTACTCGGCGCAATATGCAAAGTTTGCCCGGACCTGGTCAGTCTGAAAGCTATGTTGGTGTCCATCCAAGAGCAGACTGGCAACGAGGCTAAGGTTTCTTCGGCCCAGCGCGCTTTCGACCGAACCACCAGCCGTCCTGTAGAACCTGGCGAAGGGAACACCGAGACCCCGTTCAGTTTCGACATGCCCGGCTGGAAGACCATGGAAGAAGGCCTGGTGATTCGAGCGCTTCCACAGGGAGGCGGATTCCGAGGCGGAGACGAGGGCTACCAGCCCGGTCGCTCTGAAGTCTTCAAGAAATGGAGCACTCGCTCCATGCGCCCAGTCATAAACTTTGACACCTGTATCAAATGCACGTTGTGCTGGCTGCAGTGTCCCGACACCTGTTTCGACATCACACCAGATGGTTTGTATGACGCCAACATGGAATCATGCTGCGGTTGCGGTGTCTGCGAAGCAGTTTGCCCTGTCCCTGACTGCGTAACCATGGTCGGAGAAGCGGAATTCAACGACAACAATAGCCAATGGGACGCTTGGACCGCTGATAAAGACAGCTACAACAAGTGGATGATTCCCCTAGTGGAAAAGCAAAAGTCTGAAGTCCGGACCCACGGTTTCCACCACGTCGGCGGCTACGATGAAGAGATCAACGCGGAGGAAGACTAAATGGCGACTGTACAGACAAAACTTTACGAGAAGGAAAGTGAGGAGCTAATCAGCGGCAGTGAGGCCATTGGCATAGCCTGTGCCCTCGCCGACGTTGACGTTATCACTGCCTATCCCATCCGGCCCTATGACACGGTGATGCAATACGTGTCCCGTCTCAAGGCCGACGGCGCCTTCGACTTTGATTACATCATCGCCGAGAGCGAGCACTCCCAGTTTGAAATTGTGAAGCATGCTTCCGCCGTCGGCGCCCGCACCTTCACTGGCTCCAGCGGAGTGGGTTGGTTCTATGCCTTTGAGGCCATCACCGTAACGGCCGGGCTACGTATGCCCGTGGTGGCCATGGTTGGTAACCGGGCGTTGGACGACCCGGGCGCATTCGGAGTGGAACACAATGATGCCTTGGCCGTGCGTGACTTGGGCTGGCATCTCTACTGGGTCGCCACCGCTCAAGAAGCCCTCGACATGGCTCTAATCGCCTACAAGGTAGCAGAGGATCCCCGAGTCTTGTTGCCCTTTGCCCTGAGTTGCGACGGTTCGTTCCTGACCCACTCACAGGCGATCGTTCAGGTTCCATCTCGAGATCAGGTAGAAAAATTCTTGCCACCTTACAAACGTGGCAAACTGCAATTACACCCGGACAACCCCATCACCGTCGCCCCTCAAGTGAATGAGGACTGGCTAATGGAGATCCGGAAGCAGACCGACGAGGCCATGCGCCGAACGCCCGAGGTCATCAAAGAGGCCTACGAAGAGTTCCGCGAGATCTTCGGTCGGGGTGACCCCAGTCCGTTTATTGAAGAATACATGTGCGAAGACGCTGAAATCATCGTCGTGGGAATGGGTACCCTGGCCATGCCGACCAGGGTTGCCATTCGCCGCATGCGGGAAGCAGGCAAGAAAGTTGGCTTCCTGCGAGTGAAATTCTTCCGGCCGTTCCCAGCTGAGGAGCTCCAGAAGGCTCTTGGTAACGCCAAGGGTGTAGCGGTAATTGACCGTGACTATTCCTACGGCTCACCTTCCTACGGCGGAGTCCTCTTCCATGAACTCAGATCTACCATGTACCCCATGGATAAACGGCCCTTAATGTTGAACTTCATTGCCGGGTTGGGCGGCCGCGAGGTCATGGTCGGCGACATAGAACAGATTGTGGAAACCACCCAAACAGCCGTCGACACTGGTAAAATCAAACAAGAGACCACCTGGGTCGCGGTAAGGGAGTAATAGAATGGCAACTGTACAAGACCTCCCTCAGATAAGGGGAGTTAAGAGTATACCGGTGGAGGAGTTTTACTCTTCCGGACACCGGACCTGTCAGGGTTGTGAATCGGCTCTGGTGATGCGGCTGATGATTAAAGCCGCCGGACAACGGACCATCGTACTCGGCAGCACCGGCTGCATGTACGTGGCAAACACCACCTACTACAGCACACCGTGGGTGGTGCCGTGGATGCACACTCAGCTTGGTTCAGCCGGCTCTGCCGCCACCGGCACCGCTGCTGGACTATCCGCCATGATGCGCAAGGGCAAAATGACGGACGAGCCCATTAACGTCATCGCTTTCTGCGGAGATGGTGGCGGAGTAGACATGGGTCTATCAGCTTTGTCCGCTGCGTTGCAGCACGATGAGTACAACCTGCTCATCGTCTGCTACGACAACGAGTCCTATGCCAATACAGACATTCAAGCTTCGGGTTCCACTCCTTGGGGCGCTAACACCACGTTCAGCCCGGTGGGCAAAAAGATTCGGAACATGAACGTCCGCGAAAAGAAGAACATGGCGCCCATGATGGCCGTGGGACATCCCAACATGAAGTACGTGGCCACGGCCTGCGCCTCGTATGGGTTGGACTTCAACAACAAGGTACGCCGCGCCCTGACCGCCGGCGGACCCACCTTCATCCACTGCATAGACCCCTGCCCTAAAGGCTGGGACTATGACCCCAAATACTCCCATGAGTTAGGGATGCTGGCCATCGAAACCGGCCTGTGGACTCAATACGAGATCATCGAAGGCGAGTTGTCGCTGAACGGGCCCAGCCGGGCCATCTCCAAGGGCATCCGAAAACGGAAGCCTGTGGAAGAATACCTGCTACGCCAGGGCCGCTTCGCCCACTTCCTACCGGAAGACATCAAGCACGTCCAAGATAGGGTTGATGAACAATGGGAAAAGTGGTGGATACCCGGCCTGATTCCCATCACTCCCCAACCGGACGAAGTCGAAACCGCAGAAGAAGCGGAGTAAGTCAGAAAGTTCGGAGATCAAACAAACTACAGCAAAAAAGAGTGGGCGGAATTAATTCCGCCCACTCTTTTTATTTATCCGCTGGTTAATCCCTCTGTCTTGAAATTTTCAGTATTACTCTGGACATCATTCAAAAAGCCCGAGTAATACTGAACGAACCAAGTCCACCCAACCACGCTTGCCATCATCCTCGGTTCAAGTTAGAGTAGGGCCGATATTAACCTCACACTGGTATCTCTCTTTGTGATAAGAGCACCCTTCTGATAAGAGTACCTTCAATGTTTGGTTACCTGACCCAAACTTTTGGCCTTCATCTGCTAGGCCACCCATTTTAGGAGGACTCGATGGCTAACGATCCCATCAATCTTTACGACTACGAAGCCAGGGCCAAGCTCGCTTTGCCCCATGACAACTGGGACTTCATCGACGCCGGCGCCATGGACGAGATCACGACCAAACGTAACCGCAGTGCATTCGACGCCCTGTCGATTCGCCCTCGGTTCATGCGCAGTGTGGAAGAGCGCAAGATTGCGACCACCATGCTGGGAACCGATATCAGCATGCCAGTCTTTGTCTGCCCCGCCGGCAGCCACGGTCTAGCCCATCCTCAAGCAGAGGTCGCCACCGCCAGGGCCGCAGGGCGCTCCAATACCCTGATGATGCTCAGCACGGCTTCCAACTGCAGTTTAGAAGAGGTAGCCGAAGCTGCCACCGGCCCGCTATGGTTCCAACTTTACCACCGGGGCAAGGCTCTCACAGAGATGCTGGTGCACCGGGCAGAAGAAGCTGGGTTCAAGGCCATTGTTCTGACGATTGATACGCCAGTTCCCAGTCCTAAGGAAAGGGATCTGCGCAACAAATTTGAGCGTGTTTTAGAACTGGGTAACTTCCGCGACCTGGGTCTTTCCCGCAATGAAATTAGCGGAACCGACGATACTCCCGGTTGGGATGTTTCCCGCGCCGACCCCATCACCTGGAAGGACCTGGAATGGCTCCGTAGTCTGACATCTTTGCCACTGGTTTTGAAGGGAATACGCGTCGGCGAAGACGCCAAGATGGCCGCCGATCTGGGCTGCGAAGGAGTCTTGGTGTCCACACACGGTGGTCGCCAATTGGACCAGACCCTCAGCTCCATAGAGACGGTACCGGAGGTCGTTGCAGCGGTTAATGGCCACTGTGAAGTCTACCTAGACTCTGGTGTCCGCCGTGGCAGCGATGTGCTAAAAGCCCTGGCCATGGGTGTCAAAGCCGTCGGCATTGGCCGACCTCTCTATTGGGGTCTGGCGACCGAGGGTGAAGACGGCGTCCACAACGTCCTGGAACTACTCCGAGAAGAGGTTGGACGAGTCATGGACTTCTGCGGACAGAGTGATGTGGGAGACCTTGAAGAAGCCCTAATCAACATCCCCAACAACTGGGGCCCCGGAACAACCGCACCGTAATAGCCAGTTTAACAAAGCGAACAAAAAGGCCGTCCCAACAACGTCGGGACGGCCTTTTTTGCCTTAATATGCTGAAACTGTTTAAGACCCTAGTCCTGCCCTCTCTCGCTGGCCCAGACCACCTGTATGCTATGTTCGTCCAGTGTGTCTTCAATCTCCGCTCCTCTTTCCGCAAACAATGGAGGAAGAGGATAAATCACACCAGGACAAACATCTATCCCATTTTCCCAGAACGACATTACATATTTGATTAACTGGCGGACGTGGCGCAGTATGCTCGGTCTCACTCTATAGCCGGCCATAGCGTCACAGTCGGAAGCTTTCGTCTCAATTACCGAATACGAGTCATATTCCTCATGAACCAGAATATCGACCCGTCCTAGACGGTTTCCGAGCAGCCCAATCGTAGACTAAGTGGTGACGAAAGCGTCGGAACCCTCATTCCATTCCGAGTTTTCCTCTAGCTCAATTTCGCGCCCCTGCCTTTCCAAACTAGGGAAATGCTTTATACCCCCTAGTCAGCCGCCACTCCGGCCGCACTGCCAGAACGCACCCCATTCAACAACTCAGACAGTAGGTTGTTGAAGATGGTTGCCTGTTCAAAGTGGGCTGAATGGGCCGCGCCGGACACCACTTCCATTCTTGAACCGGGGATTACCTTCTGCACCTCGGCGATGACGCTCGGCGGGAAAATGGCGTCTTCTTGGCCAACGATCAACAGCGTTGGAATCGCCCAGCCAGCGAACTGGGCAATGTTGGGGCCGTCTTTCAGTCGGAACCCGGAGATGACTCCGTCCTCGCCTCGGGGCGGGTTCAAGCCGTTGATTTGCTGGTAGAGGAAGGTCAGGGCCGGTTGCTCGTTGATGAAGCTGGCCGATAGTGATCGCGCGGGGCCGTCTGGCGGAGGAGCGGCTTTATCTAGTTCTGCCAGAGTGCCCTCGGTGGCCACGCCGCCAGTTGTGTCGCCCAAGACGAGTCCGAGCGTGCGTTCCGGGTGAGCCAGTGCGAATCCCAAGCAGGCAAACCCGCCCATGGACTGTGCCACCAAAAACGCTTTGTCGATCTTGAGGTAATCCAATAGATCTGTCAGGTCTTGAATGAAATTCTCTCGCAGCGGCGTGCCGTGCTCGGCGATGGAGTCTCCCCATCCGCGGTGGTCAAAGGTGATGCAACGGTATTCGCCGGAGAATGCTGCCACCTGCTGCCACCAACTTAGATGGTTGCCGCCGCGTCCGTGGGCGAAGATTATTGCCGGAGCCGAGTCATCGCCGTGTGACTCGTAATAAAGGTCGATTCCATTTATATAAGCTTTGGGCACGGTTGGCCTCCGTTTGTGTCTTTGTTGTTTGTAATTCCAGAATTGCTGCTGTTGTTGACGGCAAGTATACCTAAATTGGGGTTGTTTGGCCCGCGTGGTTAAGCCGATTGGCCCTGCATACTTTTACTGCGTTGCCTGAGAATGATGATGACTTGTAGTGCCCCATAGGCGGGCCAGGCTGATAGGAATGGTTTTGCCGTTACAGCGTTGGTCTTTGACCTACCGAGAAGGGAAGGAGGCGGCGGTATGGCTTCCACCACATTACCCGAGCGAGTTATCGACGCAGAGCCAGCGAATATTCAGGTTCTGAAGCATCTCTTCAAGGAGCTAGAAGAGATAATCGAGGCGACTGAGGCAGGGCCAGAATTGGTCCACTGGGACCACTTTGTCCCTTGCGCCGATGTTAAGTACCACGCCTATCACACCTATCCATCGCCCGTGGAGCCGTTGGTCCGGCGAAAGACTTAGACTTTCGCGTCTGGAAAATTAGTTGCAGGGTTGAAGAAATGGTCGCTAGACCGGCCATTCCTGTTGGTTGTAGGCGGCTTCCCAAAACATAAATTCGTAACGACTGCTAATCATAAAGGCTTTGCGCATGGCTTCCAGTTCTGCAGGACTGGCGTCGGCGGCCATCTGGTCTACAAAACCGCGCCAAGCTTCAACACTACCCTCAAGGAACCCTTCTACATAGAACCGGGTCCACTCTCCATATAACGGATGCTCCGACTGACCTACTTCGTCTTTTAGCAGGTGGTAGGTCCAGGGGCAGGGCAACAATGCAGCGGCAGTGGGGCCAAGGCCATTCAACGATGCCGTTTGCAGCATGTGGTCCACATAGGCGGTGTTGGTTGGCGAACGCACGGCGTTCTGGGCGTCGGCCAAGGTCAGCCCGGCATCAGCCAGCAGCTTGTGGTGCAGGGGCCGTTCCACCGGAGTCATCACCCTTCGGGCCAAGTCCTGCAATGTCTGGGCATCAGGCGCTTTGGCCAATGCCATCGCTACCGCCCGGCCAAACCCCTCCAGATATAAGTAGTCCTGGGCCAAATAATACCGAAACGTCTCCAACGGCAAAGTGCCGTCTTTAATCTCCTTCAAGAACGGATGATCGAAGATTTTCCGCCAGATTGGCTCGGCTTCTATTCGCAGTTCTTCACTGAAACTGGGCATTAATCATTCCTATTACCGGTAATCTCTGTCGCAGTTAAGCAACTGCCCCTTTTCCCGCGCAGGTGGGAAGACCGGGATGGGGGTTGTCTCTCTTGCCAATACCTCACTTTACCTAGGAACCGCCGTTGGCTTTATCAAGTTCTTGTTGTCTGAGCTCCACCCGCCGGATCTTGCCGCTGACGGTCTTGGGAAGTTCAGTGACGAACTCCACAACCCTAGGGTACTTGTAAGGCGCAGTGGCGGTTTTAACGTGGTCCTGCAGGCTGACCACCAACTCGTCTGAGGCGACGTAATCAGGAGCCAGGATTACGAACGCCTTGACGATATCACCCCGCACCGGGTCCGGGCTGGCAACTACGGCCGATTCCGCCACGGCTGGGTGCTCGATCAATGCGCTTTCAACCTCGAAGGGGCCGATGCGGTAACCGGCGGAGATAATCACATCGTCGGCACGGCCCACGAACCAATAGTAGCCGTCCTCGTCTTTGTAAGCTTTGTCACCAGTAAGGTACCAATCACCCATGAACGAACGGTCCATAGATTCCTGGTCCTTCCAGTATTCCTGGAACAAGCCAACCGGGCGCTCCGGTTTGATCTTGACCGCTATTTGACCTTCTTCGCCAACTGGGACTTCATCACCCTGTTCGTCCACCACTCCGATGGTGAATCCGGGTGTCGGCTTACCCATGGAACCGGGACGAACCTCGTTACAGCGGAAGTTACCCACCAGCAAGACTGTCTCCGTCTGGCCGTAGCCGTCGTAAATCACCAGTCCGGTGCCGTCTTCCCACTGCTTCATGACCTCAGGGTTGAGCGGTTCGCCGGCACCGGTGCAGTGGCGCAGGTTGTCCATGTTGTACTTGCTTAGGTCTTCCAACACCAACATGCGGTAGGCCGTTGGCGGAGCGCAGAACGACGTTACACCGTGCTTCTCCAGCAGACTGAGAGTTAGTGGCGCATCAAAGCGGCCTCTGGCGTCGTGCTGCATCACCGCCGCGCCCAGGGTCCATTGGCCGAACAACTTGCCGTATGCAGCCTTGGCCCAACCGGTGTCGGACAACGTCCACATCAAGTCGGTGGCGGTCAGGTCATGCCAGTACTTGGCGGAAATAATGTGTCCGATGGCGCATGACGCCTGGGTGTGCAGCACCATCTTCGGATAGCCAACTGTACCCGAGGTGAAGTAGATCAGCAACGGGTCTTCGCTTCGGGTGGGCTCAACGTTCTCCAATACCGACGATGCAGCCGCCATTTCTTCGTTATAGGAGATCCAACCCCGCTTTTCGCCCCGTACCACCACTAAGTGCTTCAGATCAGGGCACCCACCGGCGACCTCATCTACCTTATTGGCGTTCTCTTCGTCGGTGATGGCCATTACGGCCTCGGCGGTGTTGATGCGGTATTCAATGTCCTTGGGAGTCAGGAGTGTGGTTCCGGGCATTGGCAATGCGCCCAGCTTCATCAGGCCCAGCATGACCACGTACCACTCGTGTATCCGAGGCAGCATGACGAATACTCGGTCGCCCTTCTTGATGCCCCGGTCCCTGAGGGTGTTGGCGTATTTGTTGGAGAGTATTTTCAGGTCCCAAAAACTGTGGTGCTCAACGCTATCCCCGCTGGGGTTCACTGATATCAGGGCCAGTTTGGTACGGTCCTCCGCCCATTTGTCCACCACGTCGAACCCAAAGTTAAAGAATTCAGGCACTTCCAACCGGTCATTCTTAATGGCAGATTCGTAATCTGGCATGTTGGTGGCGATGTCTCTCATAAGTCCTTCCCAGCTTAGATGGATTGTCCGCCTATTCTACACGGCGGGCCCAGCCTGGGGAAGATTTGTTATTGTTGCTAAACCATGGTTCATGGGTATAATTCCGACAAAGTATCAACGGGGTAAGGAGACTGCGAATGGCCAGTAGTTTGGATGGAAAGACAGCCTTGGTCACCGGTGGAGGATCTGGCATCGGCCGGGCGGCTGCTCTGGCCTACGCCAACGATGGAGCGCGGGTGGTAGTGGCCGACGTGAATGTCGAGGGTGGCGAGGAGACAGTTCAACTGATTAAAGAAGCGGGCGGCGAGGCAATCTTGGTCCACGCCGACGTCTCCAGGCCGGAAGACACCCAGGCCATGGTCGCTCAGGCGGTTGAAACCTTTGGTAGCCTGGACTGCGCTTTCAACAACGCCGGCATCGGTGGCGGTAGCGAGCGTCGTCTCACCGCCGACTACCTGGAAGAGGACTGGGATCGGGTCATGTCCATCAACCTGAAGGGTGTTTGGCTATGTATGAAGGCGGAGATACCCCAAATGGTGAAGCAGGGCAAGGGCGCCATTGTTAACACCGCATCCATCGCCGGGCTGGTCGGATTGTCTGGCACCGTGGCCTACGTGGCCGCCAAACACGGTGTAACCGGACTGACCAAGGCGGCGGCCATGGAATACGCTAAATCGGGTATCCGAGTCAACGCCGTTTGTCCTGGATATGTAGAAACCCCGCTGGTCCAGGTCAGCTTTGACCGGATTGAAGGCTATCGAGACCGGGTGGCCGCAAGACACCCAATGGACCGATTGGGACAACCGTCTGAGATTGCCGAGGCCGTCTTATGGCTGTCTTCAGATGCCGCGTCGTTCGTCACCGGCCATAACATGACCGTGGACGGCGGCTACGTGGCCCAATAATCGTGTACCAAGTAGCAGTAGCGATACATATATCATCTGTGGTGGTCTGGCTTAGCGGGATGTTTTTCTTAGTGATGGTCATGCTGCCCACTGCCAGGAAAGCCATGCAGTCAGGCGCTCCGGAAGCGTTTGGCATGTTGAGTGATGCCGCTAAGAAGTTCCTGCCGATTGCCTGGGCGGCCATGATTCTGCTGGGTGTAAGCGGCGCTTATTTAGCTACAGACCATTGGGGGATTCGACCTAACATATTCTTCACCGACGATGGCCGGTTTATGCAGATTCTAAGGGTAAAGACATTCTTGTTCTTATTTGTAGTCTTGCTTAGCCTGCTTCACGATTTCTGGCTCGGCCCCAAGATCATAGAACGCCTGGAACAGGCCCGCCAATCCGGAGAGGTCTTACCCCAGAGCCTAGCCCGAAAACTGGCCCGCATGACCGCCGGGATCAATCTATTGTCAGCCGTTACCATCTTGGTTTTGGCCGTCTATTTGATTCGGCCGTAGGGCCTACAACTCCATTAAACGGCTGGTGTCCATGAAGGTGGTAATTATCTCGGGGCCGTTTTCTCGGATGACTATCAGGTCTTCTATGTGGAAACCTTGGACGCCGGGCCAGCGCACCCTGGTCTCAACGGCAAACACCATGTTGGGAGCGAGAGGTGTGTCGTCGTAGGCCGCCAGCATGGGCATTTCGTGGATGTATAAGCCCAGACCGTGTCCGGCGAAGGGCAAGTTGAATTCAATGTCCGCCTCTCGGTAGAACTCCACGTTCTGCCGATAGACCTCGTTGGCTGGCACGCCCGGCAGCATGGTGGCAATGGTCTGACGGTGAACTTCAGCCAGGCGGTTATAGATGGAATGCTGTTCATCGGTGGCCTTGCCCACGACAACCGTGCGGCCAATGTCCGAGAAGTAGCCATTGAACCAACCGCCGCAGTCAGCCTTTAAGATATCGTTAGGTTGGACTTCAATGTCGGTGGGGTCCGGGTGAGCGTAGCCGGAATTCGGCCCCACGGTGAAGAACAGAAACGACGGCAACTCCGCTCCAGCCTGCATGATCTTGGCTCCCAGGCGGGCCACCAAATCACGTTCCTTCTCGCCAGGTCTGGACGTTGAGTAAGTAGCCATCAGCGCTCGTTCCGTGGCTATTGCCGCGTTGCTGAGTATCTCAATCTCTGCATCGGTCTTAATCATGCGAACCGTTTGCAGCATGGGCTCACAGGACTCGAATTTGGCCTCGGGCATCGTCTCCAAAAGTTCCAGATAGTAATCGGTGGTCAGGTAGGCCGGCTCAAAGCCAATACGGCCAGCGCTCAACCCCTTTTCCTGAAGCACGTCTGAGAGAAGCTTAATGGGCGAGTCTGCGTGTTGGCGGTAACCACGAACATCGGGTATCCAGGACTTTTCTTTGACGTAGCCCTCTTCATTGGTAGCCACAATCAGCGTCGGCTCACCGTACCTCGGCCAGACGACCATAGCCAGACGGTCTCGGATTACCTTCTGGGACCAGATGCCCACTCCCGAGGTGTATGGCACATTCTCCGGAGACATGGCGATTATGGCGTCAAAATCGCCGTTGTCCATGGCTCTGCGCAGGCTGTCCAAATTACCCAGTATCTCATTCATGCTTAACTCACGAATCCTGACCGAGCTTGGGGCAGACGGGCCAACGCTTCGGCTGGCAGAGCGCCCTTAGCCGCGTACTGTACTGACTTTTCCAGGTGATCCATGTCGGAGTAACCAACTAGCACGGTGGAAACGCCGGGGTTGCTCAGGGCGAACCGGATCGACGCCTCCGGCATATCAGCCGCAAAACCTTCATCTACCAGAAACGAAAACTCCTGCGCTCTCGCTTCGTCTTGCTGGAAATCCTTTCCCGAACCGATCGGGGCAACGGTCGGAACCGCCACTGGATGACGCACGCTAGTACCGGATAGCGCCCCAGCGGCCAGCACCCGAATCACGATTATTCCGACTTGCTTCTCTACGGCCAAATCAATCAGTCGGTCGTAATCAGGCATGTCGAATCCGGTTGGCGTAACAGTTCCAGCGCTAGCGTTGATTAGGTTGTAGACGGTCTGCACGGTGCTAATAATCCCAGAGGCCACTACTTCATGGATGCCTTTGGGTTCCCCAACGCCGGTCATGCCGTAATAGCGAACTTTGCCTTGGGTCTTCAGAACTTCCAGCCCCTCACGGACCTCGCCCAGCACGTCGGCCACGGTGATCGCGCGGACGGACACGTCCGTGTGAGAACTGATGCGGTCGTGCAGTTGAATCAGGTCTACCTGCTCCCGGCCCAGCCTCTTCAGGCTGGCTTCTACAGACTGGATGACGCCGGCCTTTAAATTGCTGGGGTCGGCTTCGCCCAGGCTGTATTTGGTGCCGACGTAGAACTCAGCCGAACCCGAATCGATGGCGAGTTCTCGCATCACCCGGCCAAGATTAGTCTCCGACTGACCGCCTCCGTAACGAGAGGCAGTATCAAAGTAGTTGATACCGAGTTCTATGGCCCGGGCGACGGCTTTGACCCGGTCGGTGGGCTCCCCTCGGACCATGAGTCCACCCACATCGCCGCAACCAAACCCAATCTCAGAGACGTTTATCCCGGTGTTGCCAAATTTTCTATATTCCATTTATTCCTTTGATATCCGCTTATTGAACTGATGGGAATTTGGGATCCCGGCGTTCCCGGACGGAATCGAGACCTTCTTGAACGTCTTCGCCAAAAAAGCCCAGCATCTCCAGGGACAATGAATAATCAAAGGCAGTATGCTCGGCCTGACGCAGCCACTGGTTTAGCGATCGTTTCGTGTACCGCAGCGCCTGTTGGGAACCAACGGCCAGGCGACGAGCCACATCCATGGCCTTGTCCATCAGTTCGTCATGGGGCACAACCTGGCTCACCAAGCCAATTCGCTCCGCCTCAGTACCGTCCAGGAATTCGCAGGTCATCAGGTAATATTTGGCCTTAGCCATGCCGATGAGCATGGGCCAGATGACCGCGGCATGGTCTCCGGCCGCCACTCCCAGCCGCACATGGCCGTCGGTGAACCGGGCCTTGTCCGAGGCTATGGATATGTCCGCCAATAGAGCCACAGCCAGACCAGCCCCAACCGCCACGCCGTTGATGGCGGAGATCACTGGCTTGTCCAGGTTGATCATGTTGTGGACTATGTCCCTCGCCTCTTCCATGGTCCCAGCAATCACTTTGGCGTTGCCGATGGACTCTTGGATCAGGTCAAAGTCGCCGCCAGCGGAAAATGCGGTGCCGGCCCCGGTGATCACCACCACCCGGACATCATCGTCATTGCCGAGGTCCAGCCAGACTTTGCTGAGTTCGTTGTGCAGCTTAAAATTGGTGGCGTTGTAGACATCTGGACGGTTGATGGTTAGAAGGGCCACGCCATCCTTGATGTCAAACAGTATGTGCTCGTATTTGCTGTAGTCGTACATGGTTCCTCGCGTTGGCAGCCGTCAGCTTTTAGCTTTCAGCTATCAAGGGTTTGGTTTAGTACAGGGACTGGTTTTTGGTGAACCGGTCCACTTCTGCTTGTGACATGCCCAGTATCTCTTTGAAGACGTAGTCGTTGTCTTCCCCTATGTTGCTGTAGGACCCAAAATCCATTGGCGATTCTGACATCTTGGGCGGGTTGGCCGCAGCTATGCCTTCAAATTGTTCCCACTCGTAGGCGGGATTACTCCGGTCCGCCAGGTAGTAGGGCGTTGGCTGGTAGAACCCGCGGGCTTTCAGATGTTCGCTCTCGTAGAGGTCTTGGCCTTGCGACACCACGCTGGCCGGTACCCCGGCATCTTGGAGCTGTGTCATCACATCTTCAGCCGTCCGGGTTGCGGCCCACTCCCCCACCAACGTGTCCAGACGGTCCTGGTTGGCCAGCCGGAATTCCATGGTTGAGAATGCGTCTTCGCTGCACCAATCGGGGTTGCCAATCACCTGGCGGAAGGACTGCCACTGCTCCTCGGTCTGGATGGCAATGGCGCACCAACGGTCATCACCCTGGCACTGATAAGCGCCGTGGGGTGCGGCGAACGGGTCCCGGTTGCCTATTCGCTGGGGCACGCGTCCCATGGACTGATAGTCGAGTATTGCTGGACCAGCCGTGAGCGCCCCCGATTTGAAGATTGACGACTCCATGGTGGCAGGTTGGCCGGTCAATCTACGCCGAAGCAGCGCTCCCATGATCGCCACCGGCTGAAAAACACCGGTGTGGTAGTCGGAGTAGGACGTATTTATCGTCGCCGGCGGCTCCCCTTCCTCGCCCGACATCAGGGAAACGCCACCCATGTGCTGCACCAATATCCCGTAGGACTTGTACGTGTAATACGGGCCGATGCCACCGAGGCCGGTCTGCCACATTAGGATAATGTCCTGCCGCAACCGCCGGAGCTCCGGGAAGTCGATGCCCCACCGGTCCAGGATATTGCGCCGGAAGTTGGTGATGAACACGTCGCTGACCTTGACCAGCTCTTTAAACACTTCCAGGCCGTCCGGGGTGCGGACATCAATGGTTATACGTTTTTTGCCTCTTTGGAACTCGGGTTGTCCACCGCCGCGAGACCAGGCCGGTATGAAGTTCATCTCGTCTAACACTTTATTGGTTTCGACCTTGATGACCTCTGCGCCCAGAGACGCCAGGATACGACCGGTCAATGGCAGCGCAACATAGGGGCCGAGTTCCAGGACGCGGACTCCAGAGAGGGGTTTGTTTTGGTTGGTCATAGTTAAATGGCCCCCCCGGTTCGGAGGGCTGCAAGTTCTGATGCACCGAGCCCTAAATCACCGTAAATGGCGTCATTGTCCTGACCCAGGTAGGGAGCAGGTTTGGTCACCGGCGTGACTTCATCGCTGTCGAACACTCCCAGTGGGTATTTCAGGGTGCCCACTTCGGCATGGTCAAGGTCGAACCAGAAGTTACTCGCCTCCAGTTGGGGGTCGTTCAGTAGGTCAGACACCGTGTTCACTGGGATAAAGACGAGGTTGCGTTCCTGGCCTTGATGAAAAAGTTCTTCAGATGTGAAGCGGGTGGTGAAATCTATCACCAGGGCCGTGATGATGTCATTGTAGGGCGCGCGGTCTTGGTTGCCGCCCTTATAGTCGTCGTTGAGAATCTCTTCGTTGCCGGTGACCTCATACATCCAATTTGATAGGTTCTCCCATTCTCTGGGAGTGATGATACCCGCAGATATCCAGCCGTCCTTGCTGGGGTAAGCGCCCAACGGAATCACCAGCGTCGAGTTGGTTCCGACTCGAGTTACGTTCTCGCCGCGTTGCATCCAGGCTAAGGCGGGGTGGGCGTCGGTGTAGTAGGTAATCATCGCTTCTTGCATAGAAACGTCGATGTACTGGCCCTGGCCGTCCTGCAGGTCTCGGTAGAGCAGCGCGCCCATAATGGCAGTCACGGCGTGTTGGGAGCCCGGGAAGTGGGACTGCTCGTTGCCCTGGCGGAGCGGCGGGCCGTCGGGGTCTCCGGTTATCTGCATGAAACCGCTGGCGGCCAGAGAAATCAGGTCAGTCGACTTGTAGTCTTTCCAAGGCCCGGTCTGGCCGAAGGGCGTTATGGAGGCCATGATCAGCCCCGGGTTGTTTGTTTTCAGGGAATCGAAGTCTAGACCAAGATATTTCATATACCCGACGGAGAAACTCTCGATTATCACGTCCGCAGATGCGGCCAGCTTCTTAAACAAGTCCTGCCCTTCCGGGCTCTCGATGTCCACGGTCACTGACCGTTTATTGGTGTTGTAGAACAAGAAATAGGAGCTGCGTTCTAACCCCGGTTCGTCTCCGATAAAGGGTGGTCTCTGCCTGGCAGGGTCTCCGGCTGGGGGTTCAACCTTTATCACTTCAGCGCCGTAATCGGCCAACAATTTGCCGCAGAAAACGCCCTCCGGCCCGGTAAGATCTAGGATTCTATACGGTGGCAGCAGGACACCATCTGCGGGGGCTTGGAAGGACATATTATTCCTTGTCGCTTGGGATAAATCTGTTGCCCGTGCAACTTTGGCGATTGTAGATAGCAGGTTAGTGACAGTCAAGGCTGATTTAGTCACGAACCGCATTGCAAATCGCCACTACAAATCGCTTTGAAGCTACTGCTATAATCGTGCAGGCTGATTTGTATCAAGGAATTGCATGAGAACCTTACTTTCTACGACACGAGACCGGTTTCTTCTGGCGCTGCAATACCAGGACTACCGAAACCTTTGGATCGCCACCACTTTTTCCGCCTCCGCCGCCTGGGCTCTGATTATTGCCCGTGGTTGGCTTGCCTTTGAGATCACGGATGGATCGCTCTGGGTCGGAATAGTCACCTTCGCGGCCATCGTCCCTCGGGTGTTCTCCACACCTATCTCGGGATTTTTGGCCGATAAATTCGATCGTCAAACGTTGTTACGTTGGATATTTGCCCTCAATATGGTCAACAACTCGGCGCTGGCCGTACTGGTCATGACCGGCAATGCCGGGCCGTGGATGCTGACAATCATGGCATTGATCAATGGCACATTAAGGGCCAGCCAGATGACTACAGCGTCTGCCCTGATACCCAATCTGGTATCCAAAGAACACCTGATGAACGCCATCGCCCTGAACCAAGCCACCCAGCAGGGGGCCAGGATGGTTGGCGCGCTGGCCATAGTGCCGCTCCTTGGGTTCGTTAATATCGAGTCGGCGTTCTGGCTCTGCAGCGGATTCTACTTGTTGGGCTTCTTCCAGGTCTCCAAGATCAAGACTCGCTCCACCGGCGTGATCAACAAAAGTCAGAGTTTCTTGGCCAACCTGTTTGAAGGCTTTGTCTACGTCTATCAGCGGCCCCTCATCATGTCCATGGTGCTGCTGGTGTTGGCGCACTGCGCCCTGACCATGTCTTATGAGTCGCTCCTGCCTGCCATATCTGAAGACAAACTAGGTGCGGGTTCTGTCGGCGCCAGCTATCTGATCGCCGGGATCGGTGGCGGGGCACTGCTGGCCTCGATTTTCATGGCCGGTGTCCGCAGCCAATCCATGCGCGGAAAGCTTTTTATCATCTTTGCCTTTAGCAGTGGGCTGGGTCCGTTGTTACTGGCTTTGTCTGACAGCCCGAGTCTGTCAATCGCTGCCACAGTAATTATGGGCATCAACCAGGCTGGGTTCATGACCATCAGCCACACAATCATCCAGTCGCTGACTGAAGACCACGTTAGGGGTCGCGTTTCCGGTGTTTACTCCGTCCACGTGGGCGGCAGCATGGCCGTCACCAACCTGGCCAACGCCGCCATTGCCGACGTTTTTAACGCTTCTGCGGTACTGGTGGTTGGCGGACTGATCTTTGTGGTCATCGTCTTCTTCAGCCTCGGCAGTGGGTCGCTCCGCAAACTGTATTTTTCAAACGATGCACCCACAGCCGTTGGGGCGGCAGCAGATTAGCCAACCGCTTCACACGATACTTTGCATCCTAAAAATTCCGAACAGGAGTCAACCGTGGCAGATACGATTAGCGAGCTGGATAAGTACCTGGAATCAACGACCAAGTCCAAGGCCCTCTGGGAGGACGCCAAGAATTATCTGCCGGGCGGCGACAGCCGGAACTCAATATTCTGGGCGCCGTATCCCATCTTTGTGGACCGCGCCCAGGGTTGCCATGTGGTCGATTCAGACGGCACTGATCGCCTGGACTTCATCGGCACCATGACCACTCTCATCTTGGGCCATTCTCCCAAATCAGTGGTGGACGTGATTGAACAGCAGATGGACAAGGGCATGGTTTACAACGCGCCCAGCGCCCACCAGACTCGCCTAGCCAAGCTGCTCTGTGATCGCATCCCAAGCTTTGACCTAGTTCGGTTCACCAACTCGGGCACCGAGGCCACTTTGAACACCATCCGGGCGGCGCGGGCCGTAACCGGCAAAAGCAAGATTGCCAAGGTTGAGGGCGGCTATCACGGCAGCCACGACCAGGTGAGCGTCAGCGTGCGGACCAACCCGGCCAAGTCTGGCGAGCGCACCCGCCCCGACTCCATGCCCGCAACTGAAGGCCTGGGCGAAGGAACGTTGGACCAGGTGATAGTGGTGCCCTTCAACGAGACCGCCATCGCCAAACAAAGACTGGAAGAAAACAAAGACGACCTGGCAGCGGTGATTATCGAGCCGATGCTGGGTTCGGTTGGCATGCTGCCGGCCACATCTGAATTCCTGACCATGCTGCGGGAGTTCACTACCGACAACGGGATAATATTGATTTTCGACGAGGTAATCAGCTACCGCGCTGCCATGGGCGGCTGCCAGGAGTATTACGGTATCACCCCCGACATGACGTCTCTGGGCAAGATCATCGGCGGGGGGTTTTCCATCGGGGCGTTCGGCGGCACCAAGTCCATCATGGACCTCTATGACCCATCGCAAACCGGCGGGCCAAGGGTTGCCCACGCTGGTACGTTCAACGCCAACCCAATGACCATGCTGGCCGGTGCTGCGACCCTCGACGAACTGACTCCTGAGGTCTACCAGAAGCTGGAGAAAATGACGGATTACCTCCGGTCTGAGATTCTCAAAGTAGGGGCTGAGCTGGAAGTGCCGATCCAAGTCACCGGACTGGGATCGCTATTCGGTATCCATTTCACTAGCGAAGAACTGGTAGGCTACCGGGACATTGCCGCCGAGGATTCAGCTTTCCGCCACAAGGTGTTCTTGGGACTGCTCAATGAAGGCATCTTAATGGCCTCCAATCTGGTGGGCGCAGTGTCCACAGAGATCGGCAAGACTGAGATAGACACCTTCACAGCCGCGTTAAGGCGAGTATTGGAAAGGGCTTTAGCTCCCTCCAGCTAACCGGCATTTTCTAAAAGAGAAGTAACGATGTTTCAAGGTTTTGAAGAGCTTCAAATAGAAGCAAACGGCACCACAATCAACCTGGTCAAGGGTGGCACCGGCCCGCCGTTGCTGATGCTCCACGGTTACCCGCAGACCCACGCCATGTGGAACAAGATTGCGCCCCGTTTGGCGGAAGACTACACCGTGGTCTGCCCAGACCTGCGCGGCTACGGCGACAGCGCCAAGATCGAAGGCGACCCAGAGCACATGAACTACTCCAAGCGCACCATGGGCCAGGATCAGGTGGACGTGATGAAGGCGTTGGGGTTTGACCAGTTCTATTTGGTAGGCCACGACCGGGGCGGCCGAGTGTCGCACCGGTTGACCAAGGACAATCCGGACAGCGTCCTGAAGTTGGTCACTCTCGACATAATTCCAACACGCACTATGTTCGAGATCGTGGACAAGGATTTTGCCACCAACACCTGGCATTGGTTCTTCCTGATCCAGCCCTTTGATTTCCCTGAAAAAGTCATTGGCGCCAACCCGGAGTTCTACGCCCAGCGCGGGTTTGAACGGACCAAGGACGCCGACAAGGTTTTCACACCGGAGGCTTTGGCCGATTACATCCGCTGCTTCAGTATCCCTGGCACCATTCACGCGGTCTGCGAGGACTACCGCGCTGGAGCCAGCATCGACCTAGTGCACGACGAGGCCGACTTTGACCAGAAGATCAACTGCCCTATGTTGGCACTCTGGAGCCAAACAGGTTTCGTGGGCAAAACCAAGGACCCCCTGAAAATTTGGCAGGACTACGCCACCAACGTCCGGGGCCAATCGCTGCCCTGTGGACACTACATAGCAGAAGAATTGCCGGACGAGTCTTACGTAGCCATCAAACAATTCTTATCGGAATAAAAATCACTTCAAATCCTAAAAGACTAAAAAGGGAGAAAATCATGGGTTCAATCAGAATGTACACTGGCGACGACGGCACAACCAAGGTCGAAGAGATCAACCCGTCAGAGCATCCCTCTTATAACACCTTGCATGATGCATCTAAGATTATCTTCAGGGCCCAGCAGCCCGGCTTCTTCAGCGACTGGCACATCGCCCCGCGCCGCCAGTACATCATCACCCTGTCCGGTGAGGCTGAGATTGGCCTGAAGGACGGCACCGTGTACCGCCTGGGCGCGGGCGATGTCAACCTGGCTGAAGACCTAACCGGCGCCGGCCATACCACCCGCGTGGTGAGTGACGTCCCTCGCATCACCGCGACAGTCCACCTGGAAGACTAATCCGTCTTTTTAGCTGAAACACAAAAGGGCGTCCCAATGGAATCGGGACGCCCTTTTGAATTGTGATTACTTTCCGCGTCAGATTAAACCCACGCGGTTTTCATCAGACCGTAAAATAGCGCCATACTATTTAATGAACACCTAACGCAATTGGACCCCAACTCTATAAACCCACCTGCCGTGAGAGGCGCCGTTGAAACCCTGGATACTGATCGACAAAGCCCAGACACCCGGCAATGGAGCCGAGCTCTGTCTTTATCAGCGTGACCAAGAGTTCGCGATTCAAGCGGATAATCTCGAGCTGATGAACAGCCGCATCTTTGGCTCGGAGCAGGCGCTGGCGACCCTTGCATGCCAGAAAATCAACGATGCGCCAACGGCCCGCGTCCTGATTGGCGGCCTGGGTATGGGCTACACCCTGAAATCGGCCTTGGACGAACTTGGATCCGAAGCAGAAGTGGTAGTCGCCGAACTCGTCCCTGCGGTGGTCCGCTGGAACCAGGGAGTCCTGGCCCATCTGGCCGGCAATCCCCTGGACGACGATCGGGTCACCGTGCAAGAAGGTGACGTTGCTCAGATGATCAAGCGGGGCCGCGGCGGCTTCAACGCCATCCTCCTGGATGTTGACAACGGCCCCAACGCCCTCACATCCATCGGTAACGACTGGCTCTATACCATCGCCGGATTGGAGACTGCCCACGCCGCGTTAAAACCCCACGGTGTGCTGGGCATCTGGTCATCCGACCAGGACGCCGGTTTCGCCAAGAGGCTCGGCCAGACCGGCTTCGACGTCGAAGAGGTCAGGGTTCGTGGTCGCGGCAAAAAGGGCGCCCACAACATCGTCTGGATCGCCGAGCGTATTTGATCCGGCGAAACTTAACACTGAATTTCAAAACGGATAACAGCAAAAGAGCATGATAGATACTGCCATCCCTCAAATCGCCCAGGAACTCAAACTGGCTCAAGGTCAGGTGGCCGCCACGGTCAACCTGCTAGACGACGGCGCTTCCGTGCCGTTCATCGCCCGGTACCGAAAAGAAGACACTGCCAGTCTGGACGAGGTCGCCATCACCAGCATCCGCGACCGACTCTCCCAGATTCGTGAACTCAGGGACCGCCGCCATGCCATCCTGGAGTCGCTGGAAAAGCGTGGGCTGTTGACTGAGGAATTGCGATTGGCGATCTTGACTGCCGAGACTATGACGACCCTAGAAGACATCTACCTGCCCTACCGACCCAAGCGCCGCACCAGAGCCACTATCGCAAAGGAGAAGGGGCTGGAGCCGCTGGCGCTGCACCTGTGGGGTCAGGAAAACTTCGATGTGAGACAAGCCGCTGCGGAATACGTCGACTCGACTACCGGCACAATCAATGGTGTGGCCAACGTACCAGACGCCCTCAACGGCGCGCGTGACATCATCTCAGAATGGGTGAGCGAGGACAAAGTTGCCCGGCGGGAGATTCGGCGTCTATTTTGGTCTCAGGGCACATTTTCTTCCTCAGTGGTCTCAGGCAAACGGGAAGAAGCCGCGAAATACCGAGATTATTTCGAGTGGGAAGAACCGGTAAGGAAAGTGCCTTCCCACCGGGCGCTGGCAATGCTCCGGGGCGAAAAAGAATCCATGCTATCGGTGCATATCTCGCCTCCGGCCGTGCAAGCCGTGGCTGTGCTACAAGAGATATTCATCACCGGCAACACCGAGGCCTCCCAGGAAGTTCGGCAGGCGGTGCAAGACCGCTACAAGCCACTGCTGGAAGCATCCATGGAAACCGAGGTGCGCAAAGAAGCGCGAATACGAGCCGAGGACGCCGCCATCACGGTGTTCGCCGACAACCTGCGGGAACTGCTGCTGGCCCCGGCCTTGGGACAAAAAAACGTCTTGGCCTTGGACCCCGGGTTCCGCTCTGGCTGCAAGCTGGTCTGCCTAGACCGGCAGGGTCGGCTGCTGCACAACGACACCGTCTACCCGCACACCGGAGCGCGGGGCGAGCGGGAGGCCGGGGACAAGATTGTCGACCTGTGCCGCCTCTATAGCGTTGAAGCCATCGCTGTGGGCAACGGCACCGCTGGCCGCGAGACCGAAGCTTTTCTGCGGACGTTGGAGCTGGATTCCGATATAACCGTTGTGATGGTCAACGAGAGTGGTGCCTCGGTCTATTCGGCTTCAAAGGTGGCCCGCAACGAGTTTCCTGATTATGACCTAACTGTTCGCGGCGCAGTCTCAATTGGCCGCCGGCTCATGGACCCGCTGGCCGAGTTGGTCAAGATCGATCCCAAGTCCATCGGCGTCGGCCAGTACCAGCACGACGTTGACCAGAAGGCGTTGAAAGACCGGCTGGACGATGTGGTAGGCAGTTGCGTGAACAATGTGGGCGTGGAGTTGAACACCGCCAGCAGCGAGCTACTCTCATATGTGTCAGGCTTGGGGCCAAAACTGGCGAATGCCATAGTGGAGTACCGCAACGAGAACGGACCGTTTGCCACCCGTGAGTCGCTGAAGAAAGTCCCCAGACTTGGCCCCAAGGTCTTTGAGCAAGCGGCAGGGTTCTTGCGCATCCGGGAGGGGAAGAACCCGCTGGACGCCAGCGCGGTGCACCCCGAGTCGTACAAGGTCGTGCAGGCCATCGCCAAGGACCTGGGCCAGCCGCTGGACCAGGTGGTCGGCAATGCCAGCATCTCCACCCAGATCGACCCGAACCGCTACGTGACCGACAAAGTGGGACTGCCCACGCTACACGACATAATAGAAGAGCTAGCCCGCCCCGGCCGAGACCCCCGTCAGGAGTTCGAGCCTTTCAGCTTCGCCGACGGCATCAACAAGATGTCAGACCTGACCGTCGGAATTAAACTCCCCGGAATCATCACCAACGTAACGGCCTTCGGCGCCTTCGTAGACGTAGGCGTCCATCAAGACGGCCTAGTCCACATCAGCAACCTAACCAACAAATACGTAACCAACCCTGCCGACGAGGTAAAAGTTCAACAGCAAGTCTGGGTAACGGTGTTGGAGATTGATCTGGAAAGGAAGCGGATCGGGTTGAGTATGAAGGGGTAGGTTGGAGAAAGGTCGGATCATTCTTTTTCGATATGCCTTTTAATCAGGGCGTATACTTCCATCGGATTTGCTGGTCTCGACAAGCTCCCATGCCGTATATACGGGACACCATTTTTGGTGTAATAAACGGGCTCTGGACCATTCGGGACTTCTAAAATTGCTATATATTTCTGATTCACTTCTTCGGATCGAATTCGCACTGTCAAACTCGGTATTATTACGTTCGAAGTTATCCCTTCAACTCGTAACTTTAGTCGATCTAATCCTTCAGCGGTATCAATATCATCGATGCCAACAACCTCACCATTATTAGCGACTCCGAGCAAAATCACTCCTGGATTCGTCGTCCCAAAAGCCGCGATTTCTTTAGCTAAATCATCGGATTTATTTGGATACTGCCTCTTGAACTCAATGGTCTGCCCTTCACCTTCAGATATTAACTCACCAATATCTGAATTTCTTGGATAGGCCAACCCAGACTTAACCTCCCGCCTCGGTCGAAGCCTCTCGAGGAATTCAGATAGCCCATAGTCAATATAAAAATCGTCAAAATCTTTGTTAAGTCCATTCAATTCAAATTCGATCGGAAAACTGGCCTCTGTGGGCATCAAATAATCGGAAGTGATTAAATTTAGTTGCTTAGTCAAATCGTCTTTGTACAAAAGCAGGGCCGAGGCGATAACTCGTAGATGGTCATCCCACAGATTGACGCCCGGGAACTGAAGGTCGAATTCAGACTTGGATTTCACGATTTTAAATGATTCATTCACAAGTCTATGTTCGGCCGAAAGGTCTTGGGGAACATAATCGTGGCCTGTTCTCCTATAGCATCAACCATTTCGTTAAGCTCCATCTCATAAACACTTAATGATCTAAGTAACCGATTTCGGGAATTGATGCTCATTTGAACACTTGGCAATAGAGTCTCCTTGATAACAATTGTCCGCGGGAATCGGCCCCTATCCAGCACTCCTCATCAAATCCCGATAAATTACGGGACTGTATAGGGCTTATTATATTGGTTAGGGAATTGTGAAACAATTGGCCACCAATCCACTGTTTATCAGTCTTCATTAATTCCAGCGTCCCGACGATTGCCACCCGTAGTACAATACCCACCGCCCCAACCAACCCCAACCGAAAGGAACCACCCAACATGAAATTCGGCCACTTCCTGTACCCGATGAAATTTGATGACACTCGGGACGGTCAGGAGATTGACCAGTGTCTGGACGAGGCGGTGTTGGCCGAAGAGTTGGGGATGGACGCCGTCTGGTTTGCGGAGCATTACTTTACCGGTGAGTGCGTTTACGGCGACCCGTTGGTCTTTGCCAGCGCGGTGGCGGTCAAGACATCACGAATCATGCTGGGCTTTGGGATCATCGAACTGCCGCTCCACAATCCGGTGCGGGTGGCCCATCAGACGGCGCTGTTGGACAACCTGTCCAAGGGTCGGCTGGTCGTCGGCACGGGCCGAGGCTCCAACTACAACGCCTACGAGTACGTGGGGTTTGGAACCACCCCCGGCCTGGGCAAGGCCCAGTTGGACGAGGCCGAAGAGCTGCTGGTATTGGCGTGGACCACCGACAACGTGAGATTTGAAGGCGAGTTCTGGCAGGTGGCTTTTCCATCGGTACGGCCTAGGCCGTACCAGAAGCCCCACCCGCCACTGGCTCGAGCCGCCTCCACTCTCCCTTCCATCATCGAGTTGGCCAAACTTGGGAAACCGATCCTGATTCGCGGCGGCACAATGGATTCAACGGGAGAACAAATCCAGACCTACCGCGACACCATGTCGGCGTCGGGTTTCAGCGACGAAGCGGTCCAAAAGAACCTGGACCAGATCTGGGTCTGGCGTGAGATGCATATCGCCGAGACCAATGACGCGGCCTGGGACGAGTATCTGCCAGCGCATTACGCCGCCTTCGAGCACCTAGAAGGGGTGCGCAAGGAGTGGAACCCTCCGGATATGGAGGTGAATATGCAGCGGCCTCCCATGAAGAAGGAAGGCTACGCTGAGACTCCGGACCCGACTGTGAGCGAACTTCTAATAGGCGGACCGAAGCGTGTGGCTGAGCAGATTGCAATGATGCGCGACCTGGGTGTCAGGAACCTGATGCTGACCAACCGGGGTCTGATCTCCAGCGAGAATACTGCCAAATCGCTGCGACTGCTAAGCGAGAAGATCATGCCCAAGTTCCGCGACGCCTGATTTCTTTCATAGACCAGAGTCTTGGCGCAGTGGATTCTAGCCTTCGCCGGAATGACGGGTAGGGGGTGGGGAATTTCCACGACGACCTCGATGTTGGTGGACGGTTGATGACATATGCGAAAGAGGGCGTCCTGAGTATTTCGGGACGCCCTCTAGTTTTCCGGTTGCCAAGGTTTCTGAAGGACTAAATCTGACCTTTGTCCTTGGTGAAGATGGGGCTCAACTCCACGCGGGTCGGGTCGCCATCGAACCAGGGTGAAACCGTCTCACGCCATTTAGTGTAATGCGGAGCGGAGCGGTGAGCAGACTCCCAGGCGTCTTTATCCTCGTAAACCTCATACAGGTATACGGTATTTTCGTCGTTAGGATCGGCGTGAACATCAAACTGCAAGCAGCCCGGCTCGTCGTTGTTAGACCCGACGGCGTCACCCATGGTGGCCTCGATAAATTCGGCGCGGTGCCCAGCTTTAATCTTGGCGGTTACGAATAGTGCGAACATTGTTCCTCCATGAACAGTTTTAAATGTCTCGAAATTGTTAACTTGCCTGGGCATTATAGCCACGGGAGTATCCGGGGACAACAGGCTCGTTCTTTAGCGTTAATCACTAGAGATGACACCGGTTGGCCGTAGTTGTAGAATGTTTTTCTCTGGCGCTCATTAAAGATTAGGGAGCCTTCTTCATGGCCGACATACCCATCGTTTACACGCTAACTGTCTGTCCCGCTTGCGACGCCCTACGCGCCGCGTGGAAGCGAAACGGAATTGAGTACCAGGAGATCCGGGTAGACCAGAACCAAGATGACCTGGACACCGCCCTTGATTACGCCGCCACGGTGCCCATCATCATCTACCCCGATGGCCGAATAGAGGTGGGCTTTGAGGGCCAGACCGGTTGAGAAATCGGCTAACGGGCCGTTGGCCCGACCAAATATTCAGCAAGATAGTTGATCAATAAAATCAGTGATTAAAATGGAGGTGCCATGGCTAGAGAAGATAGTGTCGTAACCCCGGAGCGATTCGCCGAGGGCTTCAGTTACCCAGACTACATGGACCAGATCAAGGTCAACAAACAGCGCTTTGAGGGGTTCTACGACGGCCTCACCTTGAGCGCAAAAGACACCGCGTTCTTCAAAGAACTATCCCAGCGTCCCAACGGCCCGGCCAAGATGATGGTCATTGGCGAGGACTGGTGCGGTGACGTTATCCGTGGTCTGCCAGTGTTGGCCAGAGTGGCGGAAGCTGCTGGAATCCCCATCAGTATCTTCCCCAGGGACACTCACATGGACATCATGAACGAGTACCTAAACAAGGGCGAGTACCTGTCCATCCCTGTGGCCGTTTTCTATACTGCCGACCACAAGTACATCTGCCACTGGATTGAGCGTCCGGCCATTGCGGTAACGGAGCAGGGCGAGATCGAGAAGGCAATCCGGGCCGAGAATCCGGACATTGACGATCGCGAGTTTGGCCAGCAGCGCCGTGCCCGCACCGCTGAGAAGGCTCAGGACTGGATTGACGCCACGGTTGTGGAGCTGAAGGAATTGCTGACTAGTAGTATGGCGTAACAACCCAGCAAGAGTTCCTACGAGCATCAAAAAAGCTCTGCCAAAGGTTGCTGAGGCGAAAGAACTAAGGGCACGGATTGCTCAAGCTAAGTATATTCTGGATCCACGAGAGAACACCCAGGATGAATCTCAAGAAGCTCGAGAATCTGCTGATCAGCCGGAAAGGGATCCACCTGCAGGCAATCTGGATTTGACGACCTAACCGATGTGCGATAGGGTTGGCACTGAAAATAGGCAAATGGAATACTCGGAAGGAGAAATAACGAAAGATGTTGATGAGAAAGCATACTAAGCCTGGGCTACTGGTGCTTTTGGTTTTGATGTTCTCGGTAATTGCTGCCGCGTGCGGTGAGACCAAGATTGAGACCTTAGAGGTAATTAAAGAAATTACCAAAGAAGTCCCGGTAGAAAAGATAGTTGAAGTAATCAAAGAAGTAGAAGTAGAGAAAGTTGTTGAGAGGATAAAAGAAGTTGAAAAGATAGTTGAAGTTGCGCCTACCAAGGAAAAACGAGAGATCGTATTTGGTGGTCTAGACTGGACCAGCGCATTGGTTCAAAACGGAGTGGCCCGTTACATCGTGGAGCATGGTTATGGATATCCGACCAGCCAGATAGAGGGCTCGACGTTACCCCTTTTCCAGGGCCTTCGTAAAGGCGATATCGATTTAACCATGGAGATTTGGCTTCCGAACCAAGAGGCAGCTTGGAATGAAGCCGTAAAAGCCGGCGAAGTCCTTCCTGTTGGTAAAAGCTTGGAAGATAACTGGCAAAGTTCGTTCCTTATTCCTAAATATATGCAAGATGCCAATCCGGAACTAGATTCCGTCGAAGATCTGAAGGAAGATAAATTCAAGGATCTGTTCGAACAAGAAGGCGGAAAGGTATTGTTGCTCGGGTGCATAGCTGGATGGGGTTGCCGGACCATGCAAGATGGCGACGATTCAGGACCGGGCCAGATAGTCGGAATGGGACTTGAAGACCACGTCGTCTTGCAAGACCCCGGGACGTCCGGATCTTTAGCAGCTGCTATTGAAGGAGCATTTGCTAAAAAAGAGCCGCTTCTCTTTTATTACTGGGGGCCAACTGCGTTAGCCCTCAAACTAGAGACTGAAATGGGAGGGTTCGTTGACTTGGAGCAACCAGACCCGTCAACATGTCAAGGCGACTCTCCTATACATGGATGCTCTTTCCCAGCAGCGGAAGTCATGATCGCGATGAACATGGAGTTGGTTAACGATGCTCCAGAACTGATTACCTTCTTCAAGAACTGGGACTGGAGCGCAGTAAATCAATTGGCAGCAGAAGACTGGTACGCCGCGAACAGTGAAGCGCTTGCCGACAAAGGCGCATCTAGTGAAGAGGTTTTCACCGCGACAGGCGTCGCGTATCTAAAGAACAACGAAGGCTGGAAGAGCTGGGTCCCAGCTGACGTCCTGGCAAATGTGGAAGCGGCACTGGCTAAAGAATAGCTAGTAACCGTTAATCGGCAATGTAAAAAGGCCCCTCTATCAGAGAGGGGCCTTTTTGTATCTATAAGAATCTCTCAACAGGAATTCTAGATTTGGACACAGCCTAAAAAGAAGCATTGTAATCCATAGGGATCGATACCCAAAAGGGAGGTTCGATTTATAACGTATTTCTTATACAAAGGCTGTCGAGCATTCAGGTACATCTGCATGAATGCGATAGCCTTTGGTGATTTTAACGAACAAAGACCAGGAGAGGGGAATCATTCTCGATGCCGCACCGGTAGAACAAAAATAATCCACAAGGCCAGATTATTCTGATCGAGATATCACGAACCTTTGAGTTATGCGATCAATGATGATCGCCATAACGACTATAGCGGAACCCGCAATAAAGGCGTTTCCCTCTTGTAATTGTCCCATGGAACGAAGGACTTCTATCCCCAATCCCCCGGCACCCACCATGGCTGCAATTGTCGACATAGCAAGTGCCATCATGATCGTCTGATTGATTCCAGCCATGATGGTGGGTATAGCCATCGGCAACTGAACCTTAGAAAGCAATTGGAACCTGGTTGACCCAAATGATTCGCCAGCCTCAACCACCGATGGATTAACCTGCCGGATCCCAAGATTAGTAAGTCGGATACAAGGCGGAATGGAATAGAGCACGGTGGCCAAAACAGCAGCTACATTGCCCAAGCCGAAAAACATTATTCCCGGGACTAGATACACGAAACTGGGCATAGTTTGCATAGCATCCAAGACCGGACGCAAAAGAGTTTCTATCAAGTTACTGCGAGCCATTAAAATGCCGGTAGGAATACCGAATATGACTGCTACAGAAACCGAGACAGTCATGATTGCTATGGTTACCATCGCCGGTTCCCAAAGATTAACAAGGCCGATTAGAATCATGCCTAGGGCGGAAACGATTCCGATCCGTAACGACCCCAGCCGCCAACCCAACAAGAATATGAGGGCAACCATCACAGGCCAAGGGATCCAAACTAAGAACTCGCGAAGGTTCCCCAAGACGACCTTTAAATTGTCGCTTATGCCGTCAAAGAACCATTCTCCATTAATCACTAACCAATCGATGAAATTATCGATAGCGCGGGCAATCTCGGGCCCGATATTGGTAGGATAGCCGAGGTCATCGTCCCCTTTTATCGAATGTATGATGGCCGAAGCGATCAGAGCGCCGCATATAGCAGATACGAGAATAATAGGACTTCGGAATTTTTGAATAAATTTCATGGTGTTGGTATAACTGCGGGTAGAATGGTCTATATTTGTTAATAATCGTTGGCAATAACTTTTAATAAGTCCGGCTGTGTAGCAACACCGATAAAAGCATTCTTATCGTCAACCACTGGAATCGGTAAATTTTGGTTATTGAGAAAACTTAATGCCTCTTCTAGCGTAGTATCAGGTAGGACAGAAGATATATTTGAGTCTATAAGACTATCAATGTTTACAGTGCTATCTAAGGCAGCATCTAGCTGATCTCTGCAAAGTATTCCAAGGTATTGTGATTCTGGGTCAATTCCGATGGCGTAATCAGTATTTGCATGATCCATTTTCGCTCGGACTGTCTCATGTGAATCATTTGAAGTGAAGAAGACATCCGGATCAGAGACTACATGTTCAATGTCTATGACTTTGGTTTTAGAAATCCCTTGAGTGAATTCTTTAACAAAGTCATCGGATGGTTGAGTAATAATTTCTTTTGGCGTCCCAATTTGAATGATTTCTCCATCACGCATGATGGCGATCCGATCACCAATAGTGATCGCTTCATCGAGATCGTGCGTAATGAAAATGATGGTCTTTTGGATTTCAGTTTGCAAGAGTGAAAGTTCTTCACGCATCTGGCGGCGTATTAACGGATCTAAGCCACTAAATGGCTCATCCATTAGTAGGATATCTGGGTCTACTGCAAGAGCCCTAGCCAACCCAACTCTTTGTTGCATTCCTCCGCTCAGTTCACTCTGATTAGCGTTTTCCCATCCAGATAACCCGACCTTATCAAGCATTTCACGTGCTTTTAAATGACGCTCCTCTTTGCTGAGCCCTTTGACTTCTAACCCATAAGCTGCGTTGTCTAACACATTCTTGTGTGGTAACAAACCAAAATTTTGAAAAACCATGGCCATTTTAGATCGCCTAAATTCTCGAAGACCCCGAGTATCGAGATCGGTTACATTATCGCCGTCTACACTAATCTCGCCTGACGTAACGTCGATCAATCCGATTAAACAACGAACTAATGTAGATTTCCCACTTCCAGATAAACCCATAACTACGAATGTTTCTCCGGGGTACACCTCGAAAGACACATTACGAAGGGCTACGACTAAGCCTAGTTCTTCTTGTATGTCAGCACGGGTTTGGCTAATGTAAGGCTTTTCAAGAGCAGTTTGTGGGTTTTTACCAAATACTTTCCACAATGAGCTTACGGAGATGATTGGGGTGGCTCCGTGTATTTTATCGCCATTCATCTGCTTCTCCTGTTGCGGGTTTCCCAAGTTAGGCTGGCACCTGTTGCGGTGCCGTTACACCTTTCTTATAAATCTCTAAAATCTGATTGCGCCACTGGTCAAGGGACCAGCTCTAGCCATTAAGAGCCCAAATAGTAGCAGTGCTTTGGATCATGCCCAGAAAGTGAAAGCAGCGGCGTCGCCATTTAGGGTTTCATGGAATGCTCCTTCGCCTACACCTCGACGCATCACTTCCTTTATCAATCCTAAGTCCCAATCTAGCATTTCACCTATACGATCTGACAGGCCGAGACCTTCAAAGCTCTTAGCACCGGCTACGACAATGAAAGACACACCCCTCGAGCCTTCTACATCGGCTAGGTGGGTCTCCAGGATACATTCTAGGACTCGCAGGCATTGGGCTCTGTTGTTTGCGCTAATGCAACTCAGGCCAACAGGTCATGTTCTAAGTCGTCTATCAATTGGCAAAGAATCTGTTGTTTGCTGGAAAATGACAGTAGATGGCTGATTCGCTAAAACCCATAGTTTCGGCGATTGCATCGATGGGTACCTCCTCCATTCCTCTGTCGGTGATCAACCTTCGAGCGGCCTCTATGATCTGTTGTTTGCGTATGGTAGTGGTTTGACCCACCAAGACAACACCGCCGATTTACGTAAGTGAGCGAACGCTTACAAACTATAATCTATGATTGAATATGTCAAATTAGCAGGCGTAATTCTTGATATGAATAGAGTCAGTCGGGGTAGACTGCATT